>JADEYI010000129.1_pt1 | contig 142761 bp, 177 predicted proteins | sample 8542331 | NCBI WGS metagenome assembly JADEYI01 (sample SAMN16510988, study PRJNA670497) | mine drainage metagenome | isolation source: biofilm near Copperflume 1 | place: Germany: Marsberg coppermine Kilianstollen | collected 2018-02
AATCAACCGTGGGCACGGTGCTCAGTATTTATATCGCCCCCCGCCAGCCGGGGCCTATGACTAAATCTAAATAGTAATACTGTATATTGATGGGGAGGAGTCTGTTTGAGAGTGTTGGACAGTATGAAGAGGATAGGAGTACTATGGATTCCATGTACTTCCAGAAGTGTCCATAGGTTCTTGTTGGTTCCTTGCGCCGGCGCCCATGTCATATATATGGGACAGTACTGAGATCGATCTGATAAATCAGATGATGAGTCCGGATTAATTGCATGGCATGTTGCTTGAGGGTGTTCACCTTGGTCTTGAAAATGACACTTGCGGGCATGCGTTGATTGAGGTGTTCCATTAACTCAAAAGGCGGTGCATGGTGCGTATCCAGCAGAAGAGCCAGACGAGGCAAAGCTTTGAGAGCTCCATCAAAAATTTCTGCTCCTCTTTGAATCTGCCCAGTTGCAGCGGGTTGACTCCACCGAATAACCCGATTAGTGGTATCAGAGTGGCGGCGGGGCTCTAGCTCAGATCCCCTGGTGCTGAAAGTGTCGACAAGTGAGGGAGTCCTGGTCGCAAAGGGATTGGAGCAGGATGGGGGAGGTGGCCAAACTCGAAAGGGACGCTCTATTCAAGAAGCTAAGAGCCAAACCAGAGAATAAGGTAGTATTTCGGGGCTCCTATCTCACTCAAACAGACGAAGTGATGGTGTTGATTGGCCTGTCAGCTGCTGAATTAGTCGAGAAGAATACAGGAAGCGGATTGCACACGAATTTATATAGGAGAGTTCTTAACAAGAATTTTAAGACACTCAGTTGCTGGGGAACACGGCAAGTAGATGCATGTATGTTTATGGGTCAGAGAGCTGCTGTCCAAAAGATGGTTTAGAGAAATTCTCAGGGCAGCGCTGCGTTTATTTGCACGTTGCTTGAGAAACCACATTTGTGCTTAGCAATGTGTTCATAGGATCAATAAGGGATTGTATTGCATTCCGTTGATGCATGACAAGCGGTGACGCCCTGGGCTTTTGCAGGTCTGTTTTGATTGTCCAGCGAAGAACCCCACCTGGTCCTCTGTACCGTATGGCGTCTTCATCTGTCTCACCTGTGCCGGAGTGCACCGAAGCTTGGGTGTCCACCTTAGCTTTGTCAGGTGGGCAGCTGTTCACTGCAGCATCTCTGGTTGATTGCAGTTCTTTGCTTATTGTGTTCTCTGGTGTCCTATCTTAGGCTGATGCCTAGAATACTGGTCATGATGTTGTGAATCTAAAACGTCGATGTCAAACTGCAGGTCAACCACTCTGGACACCTGGACTGAGGACCAATTGAAGGTGCTGCTTCAGTTCGTTATCCTGCTTCACCTGCACTTTGATGCGTACAGTTCTTTGCAAGAATGCAATATAATTGAATTGACATTGGAATGCTGCTTGCGATTCGTCCATGATATGCTTGGTCACAATATTCACTTGCTTTGCCAGGTGTCTCATCAGCCATTTTCTCACCGAGTGTTTTGCGCGTGCAGATCATGAGCGTGGGAGGGAACGGCAGAGCACGTCAGTTCTTCAAGCAGCATGGCTGGTCAGAGCTGGGGTCTGACAAGATCGAGCAGAAGGTGCGCAGAACACACTCGCTGCAGACCTTCACAGGGGTCTGGAACGTTGCGTGAAGGGAAGACCAAGCATGAGCGAGTAACAGACATTTTCCACAGCCGCTCCCTGATCAGCACGACCATTAGAGGTAGATTTGGCAGAGGCCAGCACGTCACTTTGAGGCATGGGATTCGTGTAGCACAGGGCACAAAGCTAGTATGTGATCCTGCGGTGTCCAGCGGGCGCAAATGTTCAGTGTCATACTTCACGGCTGGCCCCTTCGCCCGCCAGCCCATACAGAGTTCCTCAACAGGGAAACAAGTAAGGGCGGCTTCATGCCAAAGGGCCATATTTGGGGTATCCAACCAGGAAAATCGGCGCTGAAATTTTCTGTGTGCAATCTCTTGCAGTACACGTCACGCGCGGCGCAGCTGTACCGCCAGCAGCTGGCCAAGGACGCAGCCAAGCTCTCGGCGGTGCCCAAGCCCAATGCTATTTCCGACAGCGCCCCCGCGCCGCCGCCGGCCGCGCCTGAGCCGGCCTCGAACGGCGCGGCCGCCGCCGCCCCGGCCCCGGCCGAGAACGGCAATGCGGCCACTGCGGAGGCGCCCGCGCCTGCCGCTTCCGCCGCCTCTGCGCCAGGTGAGAAACTGCTTCTTGCTGGTGTTGGGTCGGCTGCAGACGGGTGTTCGTCAGCTTCTAGCACATGCAGCCTGCCTCCGTTTGAGAGAGACTGGCATTCGGTCGATATTTCTGTCAACGGAAGTCTTTGCCAGTGGGTGAAATTATTGTCTTGTCCTGACCCTCTCATCACCTCCCTGCCACAAGCTTTGATCGTGGCCTGGGTTCTGACTGTGATGGTGGCAACACACTCTGTTCCTACCGTACTAATCCCGGCCCCAGGCCCGATGCTCAACCGCCGCGCAACAGCAATATGAAGCACACAATTTCTCTGTGGATTGCTTTGTTTCGGGTCGCTGAAGTGCTCATTTTCATGCGCACAGCAGCCGCACGGAAGCCGACGGCGGCCAAGCCGCGCTTTGGGGCAGCCAAGAAGCCGGGTGCCAAGCCGGGCGGGGGCCTGGGCGTCAAGAAGATGACCACAAAGGCGGACGACAGTCTCTTCGACCAGGCGCCCGCCGCCGAGGTGCCCCCGCCGACCGCCGCCGCAGCCGCCGCCCTCGCAGGGCTGTCTTCGTCGCTCTCGGTGCGCCTTTTTCCCCTCCTCTACACTACATGGCTTGAGTAAAGCCTGCATGGCACCACTTCTGGCTGCTCCGCACGCCAACAGCACCTCTCCCTGTGCTTTTAAATCATGCGCAGCCTGTTGTCCCGTGCAGAGATGTGTCTTCCTTCACAGGCTGTGGGAGCACAAGATATGGCAACACGCGATCCCAAGTTCTGTGGTCCATTCTTTTGGCTTCAGAGCAAATCATGAGGTGGACGGCACACAAGTTGGTCACACCCCCCGGCCCCTGCACCGTCGAATGAGAAGCACTGCCTTCACATCATGCCGTTGTGCATGCACGGCAGCAGTTAAGCGTCGGAAAGTGAAAGATAATTAATACCCACCAGGTGTTTCTGATCACAGGAGGAGGAGAAGCTGGTGGTAGCCAACGATTCCAAGGTGGCCTCGCGCTTCGCGTACGACGTGCTGGCCAACGCTGACGAGGCGGCCAAGGCGACCGGCGTCAAGCGCGGCAAGGACGGCCACGTGCAGCTGTCGGCCGCTGATGACTTTTTTGCGTCTCCGCTCTCCGCCAAGGGCTCCCTCGCAAAGTGAGCAGCCTCACTCATCTCCTGATGCAATGTACTTCTCTGGTCATCAGTAACAAGATAACCTCTAGATGGGGCACCCTATTACAGCACGCATTAGCATGGATGCTATGCCGATATTTTGCTCATCGCCTGTGAAGGAGCGGTCTCCCAAAGAATAGGCTCCCTCGCAGAGCGAGCGGCCCTGCCACTTCCGTTGGAATGTCCTCGGTAGAGCATGCTAGGTGCTGCATCAGAGAGAACCGAGGTCAAGTGCGCAGGTCCTGAATCTCTGTTGCATGTGACGTCCCTGGTAGTGTGTGCCAGTGGCTGCATCATGATGGGACAAGTTCGCGTGTGTACGCAAAAATGATTCTGTCAGGGGAGGGGTGTTCACTCACTCTGGGTCCCACCCGTTCTTCCTACTCTGTCGTTTTGTGTTTCCTACCCTCACAAGCATGGCGAGCAATTCTAGGCTGTCAGACATGTCAAAGTGTCATGTGAGACACTCCTCCACGACTTGGTCGGAGAAACAATTGCTTGCCACGAAGCAAGGGCAGTCCAGTGCCTGAGCTCTCATTCACATCGGCAGCAGATCGTTGCGTTGAGTTCCTGTGCTGGATGGGGAATCAGCTCTATTCATCTGTCTCTTTTTCCGAGCACAAGCAAACTTATGTCGGATCTCGGATCTGATTATATGCATAAAAATATTCAGGTCTGTGGGCGGAAGAGGGAATGCCGCGAAACAGGCGGCCCCGGCCGCAGAGGAAGCTGACGCGGCGCGGCGGCGTTTCGGCAACGCGAAGAGCATTTCCAGCTCGCAATTCAACTCCGACGAGAACAGCTCTGGCAACAACTACGAAAAGGAGGTGCGGCTTTTCTTTTGACTTTCTGGGTCACTTCCCAGCTGACACCCAAAAACTGGCATCTGGATTTGACATCTGGAGTGATGCCTCTTTTGGCCTGGCTGCTGACAGCACCCTCACAAGACGGAGGGTACAGCACTGTTAGGAGGTACGGCCTGCAAAGTCTGCGCTGTGGCTACCCAAAGCCTGGGGGCGTTCCTCATGTGTCTTTGGAGTCTGCTGTCGTAAACCCAGCAGTGGAAGGATCATGTCCAGATGCCACACCATGGGATGCAGCCACAAGCTTTAGATTTCTATGATTGTATACCACTTGTGGTTCTTTCTGGCATCAAATGGCACAAATAACAATGTGATGAACACCACAATGCCCCTTCCAGCAGTTGCATCGCATGCGCATGAACAACGCTGCTTTTAGACAGGTGTGTCAGCGATTCAGGGGCCCTGAGAGTGTATCCTGAAATTGCGCAGGCGCGGCTGAGCCGGTTCCAGGGCGCGACGGCAATTTCGTCGGCTGATTTCTACGACAATGGTGAGGGCCCGAGCGGCGGCGGCGGCGGAGGGAACGCGTCGAGCGAGTTCGATGTCAGCGCCAACGAGCTCATGAGCAAGCTGTCATTCCAGGCACGCGCCACTGTCCCGATCAATATAATCCGAATTTCTGCATACCAGAAACACAGCCTGGGCGGCTGCTGGTCCTGGTCATGATGAAGCTTTGCAACAAATCATGAAGAACCTATCCTTCCAGGCGCGCTGCCTCCTCTATCAGCATTTCCTGATAAAGCATGGGAATTATGGCATCTGTTAGGCTCTCAGGAAGGAGCCAGGAAGCCTTGATCTAGATTGCGGCAGTGCTCAGGATGCAGTAGCCGGCATGCAGTGCTGTGCTGAGCGGGGAGGTTTTGCTGTCTGTTGTTATCAATTTGTCCCACTGTTCTTGCCGGTGATGGATAAGCCGATAGACTGGAGTTTACCTTCTTCCCCTTCACTTGCTCCTGGACCTGCTGTCGTTCCTTTGGGAAGTCGGCGGTACTGAGGATGGCATGCAGAGTGTTGCTTGTTGGCCCATGTTCTGCCGTTTATGATACAATCCCTCCCCTCCTAGTCGTCTGTAAACACTGGATGAGTAACAATGCCCTGACATGTCAATGTTTGTCACTTGCAGGCACGGCAGGATTTTGCGCAGGTGAAGGAAGTTGCGGGGGCGGCCACGCGCAAGCTTGGCAGCATGGCCCAGAACTTCATGAAGGACTTGCAAGGCGGATACTGACCGCCGCGTAGCCGGCGCGCAGCCGCCTTGGGACTGCCGCGCAGCTGCAGCGTAGCTGCCGATGCGATGCGACTGCTCAGAATGGGGCAATCCCACCTTCTTGGGCGCACTCACTGCCCTTGGGCACACTCACAGTGGCAGGGAAGGCTTGGGTGCAGCAGGTGGCAGCAGCTGGATCTGCACAGAACAGATTTTGGCCATGACAGTTTGCAACCATGCACGGGCACCCATTATAACACGCATAAAGTGCGCAACACATTCCCGGTGTCTCTGCAGTATGGCAATTGGGCATTTGGCTTGATCAGCGTTTCTCTGGGTGCACAGTTAGCATGAGCCTCACGACAGCATGATCTCGTGGTAGTAGAGAGTGTGATGATGTCACTGCGGGCGAGGCATCACGATTTTCAATTTGAATGGAATCCAAGTTTTAAATTCTGTGGGTGCCTGCGAATCTGAATTTGCTGGCAATGAATCAATAAAGGACCATATCCGTCCAGGTCTCTCTTGTATCAAGCTTAGCTAGGAGTCATTCTGCCGTCTGAAACCAGTGAAAAGGTTGCTGTCGAACACATTTTATCTACAGGATGTATTAACGAACACTATATCATACCAGAGGTCGACATTTGCCTTCCAGTGATATCAATGACATAGTGCACATGGTCTTCAAACTTGCAAGTATACTGGAGACATTTTGCAACTTGCATGTCCGCAGCGGAACAGCTACCGTACCGGCTTGTTATTATGAGGTGTACCTCTTTTGTTACTTGAGCACTCAGACTCTATTTAGACTGGATTTCCAATAGAAATTTGCCATGGCAGATGCCATTGGCATCTCCAGTCTCAATGGGTTATTCCCCATAATAAATTATACCCCCATGCATAGATGGGCTACACGCTACTCTAGTGTGAGTACACGCTACACGTACACGCACTGTACTCTAGCGTAGGAATTTTCTGGCCTAGTACACGCATTCCACACGCAAACTCCTATTTATGGGGGTTTGGAGCACTTCTAGGGCACCAAACATGGGTAAGATGTCATGGTAGGCGTTCCTAAGCCTGGAGAGCTCATTTAAGCATGCTTGGGTGTGAAGAATTATAGATTTTCCCCACCAATGGCTCTTGACTAGACAGGGTGGAGCCGAGGAGGATACCCTCTATAATTCTCCCTCATCTAAAAGAAGCATTCATGCACACTATAAATGGCCCTATAGCATTGTAAGGCTTCCCACAGCACGTTGAAAGGTTTGGTGATCCTTCTACTATGAATTTGGCGGGTTTTAAGCTATTTTTGACGGTTTCTTAGTAATTACGTAATCGGGCATGTGACCCAAGCCTACACGCACGTGTACAGCACGTGTACACATTGGCAGTTAACGCGCACGTGTTTGCACGTGCGATTTCCTGACCATGCGTGTAGCCCATCTATGGCCATCTATGGGGGCCCCATGGTTTTCTCCTACAGCACTCGGCACAAATACCTCATGCAGATTTATTCACATTTGTCTTGTCAAGATCAGTATCAACACACTGACACCAAGCAACCACCTTGAAGTGCACTCGGTCTTGCCACTGATCACTGGAACTCTGAAAAGTGATTAGCTTGTCAAGAGCCAGAGTGGCCCAATAGACTTGCACCAAACCACTTGATGAATCCGGGACATCTTAGCATTCAAGATACTTGCGCTGATACTGGCATGCCAAACCAGACCATATAAACCATGCTCATTTTCATACGCCGCACACAGGAACAGCAATTAAATTGTATCAGATCCCCGATAGACATTTAATGCATCTCAGTAAGTCCTCAAAAGGCCCTTGCCTCTGGCAACAGTATGCGCATCTGCAGAAAACCAGTTCTTTTTCTGCTGTAGCAACCATAATACTGCCACACTTACTTTGCACCTGTGCGGGCTTCTTGTACCTTGTTTGCACCTATGTATGTGGGACCACAGAAAGGTAGAAAATCTGCATCCTGCCAGCAGGACCATAAAGAAGAATTGCGCACGCAGCTTCGAAGGAACCTCGGTGCTGACTAACAACGGCATGTGGTGGTAAAACATGAGTTTCTGCTTAACTCTATAGCATGCACCCACAGGCCAACAAGACTGTCAATGTTGCAAATATGTCTGATTTTTTTCTCAAACACTAATCAGATACTTGAAGGCTTGGCAAGCCGTGAACCCGTACTGTGACTAGCATGTGTGCGCTATTCCTCATACTGCATGTCAATGTATTTAAACCCCCACTCTAAAGAGTCTCTCCAATGCGCCTCTCCAGCAGCAGTACTGCACTTAGCCCTCAAAGGATCATGCCCACAGCTCAGCTCACAGGGTCAAAGGCAGCAAACACTGGGGGCTATAAATTGCCCGAATGTGCACTAATGCCCTGCGCCTGTAGCACTTTGCTGCGGCAGAGGCAGGCCCCACTCTCATGCAGACATGCTTTACAGCTGCTGAGCGCAGCATTCAAAAGCTGTGCTCTTATTTATGGGTGCACCCTTCTTTTGGCTCCAAAACATGAACCTCAGACTGACACCATTCCCTGAGCTCTGGCTAAAAGCAGACTCCTTCATTACGTGATTACCTAATCTGCTGGCCAGGCAGGCCTGCACAGAACGAGATTCAGGGCAGGCTGCAACATTATTCCCAGTTGGAACGTCACAGCGCTCTAAATACTCTCTGGAGTAGTGGCAGCCCCCGGTAAGCTCACATCACTAATCAGTCATCTGTATGATGCATGCCGGCTCCCATGTAGACGCTCGCAGCTTCTGGCCTGCTCCCTCCGCGCGCAGATTCCGGACGGAATGTTATGTAGTTATTTGCCATGCGCCCCCTGATGACAAGCACATCTTTCTGTGGAGGTGCAGCTGTGCCTACAAAGTTAAGTCCGCATTGCGCATGCCAGCATCAACACAAGTAGACTGCCTTGCGGCAGCAGCTTTGACCGGGGATCCTGATTTAAATGCCACCTTCGCATGGTCCACTACCTCTGCAGCTTGTATCGTTTCATGCTGTTCCTGCCAGAGGCAAGGTGCATCTGCAGACAAGCTGCAGGTAAAGGCTGCCACAGATCCGCCCCTTGTTGGACTCGCCATATCCAAGCACCTTCTAATCGATAAATTTTCACAGCACCTGAGCGTAGACCGTCCCACACCTCAGGAAGCTCACCTCATGCGGTGCGGCACTCCGTCATGCGTTTTAGTCATTGTCGAGCCGCGGCCGCTTGGGCGGCTCGGGATGCGGTTCGGGCGGCGGCTGATGGTGGTCCGCTGAGGGGCGCTCCCTGCCAGCGGTGGCCACTGCCAGGGGAGGTGCCTCCCCTCCCGGCCCCAGCGGCGGGGATTCCCGTTGCTGCGGCAGCGGCGGCGGCAGCGGACCGGCCAAAATCCCTGCAGCTCTTTGATTGCCCACGCGCACTCGCATGAGCTCGTTCTCAAGCTCCTGATTTTCGCGCAGCATCTGCAAGTTGCCAAAGAAGCACTCAGCACTCCGGTGTTTGCCTTGCTGTCAATTGCTGATCAGATGTGTCGCTGTAGGTTGTGCAGGGTCTCTTTGAAGGGACCCTTGCTCTCTGAGCGAGCTCATGGCTGTAGAAAACCTGACTTCTGAAATCGGTAGGAAGAAAGGTTCCCTGCCATCAGGGGGCACAAATGTCGAGCAGATCAGGCCAACTTTGCCTGGTCTCCTGGACTTGAGTCTCAGTCTCAGCTAAGTTCAATAGATTCCACAGATTTAATTATCGACTGCTGACATCCTTAATGAGCGGAGTCCGCGTCATAGGTGTTCGAGGTGGCTGCTGTCAAAGCGTAATCAGGATGTCGTGGCAATCAAACACGCTCTGTGCCAAGGCATTAAGGCATCACCAGTTGATGTCACATTCAAAGATCATTGTATTTTGAGCATTTACGAATTTGATCAGCGGCGAAGCGTTTCCAGGGCCCAGCAACGCTCAGGCATCGAGCTCTGGGCGGTGATGCCACACGAAACAAGGACTTGCACAGGTTTTGAGACAACGCACCCTGAAGAGCGAAGCTCTCGCATCTTCAATCTTTGGGGGCTGTTCAACAGGTTCCTCAGACTCTCCGCCGCGAGGTCCGAGAGCCATTGTCTCCCAAGACAGATCTGTTGCTCCGAGATTGACGGACACTCTGCAACACGAAAACAAGATCATGGCAATCCTTGATGTTATGGAAAAGCTTTCTCGTGTCCGTATCCCTACAAATGCTTGCAGAAGTATCCCAGCAGCCTGGCAGGGTCAGTGGCATTCATTGTGAATGTCACTGAACCCGGCCGTGCCAGAAAGGAAGCTCACCAATACGAAGTACTATACTGTCGAATCAGGCGAAATCAGCTGCATTTTGCTCCTTTTAGTACGTTTCCAGAGTACACAGCGACATTTCGACGTTTGAGTGAATGACACCTCCAATGACTACCAATTCAATAATTCCATCGTCGAGCGCACCATTTTTTACTCGGAAAAACAAATGTTGTTCACTGTCATTTCTGATCGGGTGGTTCTGGAGGTGTCTTAAAGGGAATTTCGCCACAATTTGGTACGACTTCCCGCGCCGCGTTCGACGCGTTACGAGGGTCTTCGTGGTATCAGGGGGAGTTAACTCTAGGAGAGCTCCCGTTAGTATTATGCTCCACTTTATGACCTCCTCGGGCGTGGTTGATTCTGCGATGTTGTTGCTGCGCGGGCTTCCACGGTGAAGGCAAGCTCTTTGGCACTGTGAATATGCACGCATGCATGCAACACCATGGTAGCAAAGCTATTGATATCAGCATGTACTAACAGTTTTCACTAAGCGTCAGCGATGCCGGTTCAACAACCATGACAACCTGAGGCTCCAGAGTACTCCCACAGAATAACTACAATGCAGCTCCTGCCGCACCGAGACAGCTGCATTCCTGTGCAAGGGTCTGAGATCATCATGATGCTGGCGCAACAAATGTCAAAGATAGCTTGTAATTTTTTGACGTTCACACTGTGACACCACTGCTACGTAGCTCCCTCTCAGCAGTGGTGCCACACGTTAGGTATACGTACACCTACGTGTGCTAAAGCTGAGCTGGTAATTTGAGAAAATGGTATGCTGACATCAAAGCAGTGATTGGTGCAGCACTGCACAAGCATAATGCAGGCCAGCTGCCTGAATGCCTGAACTCAAACATTTCAAAATAACAAGGAACTCCGGATTACAGAAGTGCAGATCATCATCACACATGTTCATCATTGCACATCGCAAACGGTGCAAAGTAGCAACGCCACTCAAGTTCCCAAAGCGATACATGAGATACCATCCTGAAGTTTCACAAGAATTGTTGAGAGACAGCCACTGGCATCACCAACGTTTACCCAAGTATTCACAAGTGGGTGCCACCAGTGATCTATAATCAAACCACTGGCCAGAGCACTTTAACAAATAAATCGCTGGTGAAAATGAAATGTCTGGCCTACAGATCATCGATGCTGGCAACAAATGCCTGCGCCTAGAGCCAAGCTGCCAGGCTTCAATTAGTACCGGATGTGCGGTAATTGGTATCAGAAAAGCTGCTAAGCCGTACGAATTCCTACACACACTATTTTTGAAAGAAATAAGTAATTTCCTAGTTGAGTTTCTAGTAGAGTCTGAGCACACCCCATGACAAGTACTGCTGGAGATGGCCCTGTGCAGCTGCCGGACTGCAAATATAGATTTTGAACAGCTGACCCAAGTCGCTGTACTAAGCGCAAGCTGCTGTCCACACGAGCAGTTTTCTAGCAAATTTTGTCACTACATGATGCAACTGTCTGCAGCGTTTGCAACTCAATATACTACTATCACACCTTTGTGGCATGCCAGCTCGTATACTTGAATTTGCATCTAAGCAAACCTGCCTCTAAGCGCTGAGCTGTTCAATGCCAGCCTTAAGATAAGGTTGCTACATCCGGAGAGGGAGAATTTCTGCAGGCACCAATCTCCGCAGCAATCTCAGACTCATTTTCCAGGCCCTATTGCTGCCACAATTGCCGTGCCACACACTGCTGCAGGGACACAAATGAAAGCAGAAGCAGAATGCAGCACTAGCGCAGGTGTGATCATACGGCACCCGTGACAGCAATGCACATGTTCACAAGGCTGGACTGCAGCCTCGAAAAATGATACATTCATTCTGCCCTAAGAACAGCGTCAAGGAGACACGACACCCTCTACAGTCAATTGAAAGATCAGCAGCAGCTACGCAACTAGTTGAATCTGGCAGGGCTCTGTTGAGAGCCAGGTGTGATCCGTTTGGGGGGTCTTGGTCGTCCCAACAAGGGTAAAGGGCTCCATTCAACCGACAGCACACGATGCTCCTGCTATAAATAAGGCCGCCCCTTGGAAGGCCTGAAGATGAGTCACCCACCTGCTGGGTCCTCCCACCATCACCCGTACTGATTTTATTTCCTGGACGGGTGCGATCGTCTCCATCACTCGTCCAAGCTCCGCCTGGTGTAGGAGAAGCGCTGATTTGGGGTAGGCGAAGATGGTGCAAGGGACGGGGAGGATGGGGCAGGTGGGGGTGAGCCTGGCTCAGCGATCTCCTGCTCCATGCCGTCCACAGCGAGCAGAGTCGCTGCCCTCATATTGCAGCACCGCGCGTCCACGATGCGCAGCTTAAGCAGCTCGTTTTCGACGAGCACCTGTGCACGGCATGACAGCATGGGGCAACTTACGACCTAGCCTGCTGTCGATTCTTATGCAGAAGGATTGGTAGAAAAGCACCTGCAAATTACTTCGTCACAAATATGTTATGATCACCGCTTCAATTGTTTGACAACATGAAAGGAATGCGAGACGTATCCCATAACGCATGCAGCGAAAGATGGCAGCAGTTGGCACACCCGATAGGGTAAAATCATGCACACCGATATGCTCGTCACAGCAATTGCAATCCATTGGGTATTACGAATGGGAAAACGTGGCAAGGCAAAACCGCTTGCCTTACCTGCTTCAGGGCTGCTCGCAGATTGGCCAACGAGACACCATTTTCCCAGGTCGCATTGTCGACGATCGTAACGGTAGTCAACCACATCATCCTGCCTGCATTAGCGGAAGAACATGCTTCTCACTCTTAACGCGAGAAGTGTGTCCCCGGGCAGTGTCGACAGCAGGCCGTGACTTCCCAGTATGTAAAAATCATCAACGATGCCGTTGCCACGACAGGACGTGAGAGGAAAATTTTAGACATGAAGCAAAAAGATGCTTTGATTTGAAAGAAGGGACAGTTCGGCTCTCTTCCATCCTCGCCAAAGTAAGACGTCATCAGTGGAGCAAAGAATCTCAAGGGCGGAGGACCATGCACAGAATGATGTAGGAGACAAGCCAGCCGTCAGGAATCGTAAATAGCTAGCAGACCTGGTTCCTCTGCCTAGCTCGATGAACAGCCTCACCTTGAGCAGACCCGCCCTTTTGAATCCACAGGATCCTCGGCGAGCACGGCCTCAACTTTTAGCGCACGTCAATGGCGGGGTGGGTTGCAGGCTCTGAAGTAATGAAATCGGGTTGTTTGGATTCCAAATTTTGGAAGCTTGGAGTACAGAGGAAGAGAAGAGAGGGAGTGAGTGTCCGTCACATCATGCCAGATGCATCAGTCACCCATCGATGACACCAGCATCTGCACCAATTGTTGCCTTGCTGGTGTCTCGAGACTTTTTGCATGGCACAAGTAGGCGACTCAAAGCACCGGCTGCTGGCTCAGCCGTGACTGGCTTGCATCATCTTGAACCAAGTTCTGAGTGTTGATTTACATTTTGAAGATCCCAGTAACGATTTTGGTAAAAGTCTCACTCAAATGGAACTCATGAAGGTTTGACTCCAGACTTCAAGGTGTCATTGCGCGGGGATTAGCTGATATAAGTCTCCTACAAATAATCACCATGCGTTTAATATCCGAGATACTAGACAGCAAACACTTGCGACCTGAGAGCAGACGCAAACCCCGGCGGGCTTTTGGTGCAAAACAGCTCTGTCTTCTAGTAGAGACTCATTGCCAGGGGCGCATGGCCTGCCCAATCCGGAGATCTGTCTAATATAAAACAGAATGCAAGATGTCAAGGTAGAGAGATCCCTCTGATCTCATAGTATAAGAACAGCATTTGCTACTCCAATGGTTGCAAGCACTGCTCTAGCCAGGCAACTGCCTGTCCTTCAGAGCGAGTAAAAACGAATGCATAGGCACCCAGGGACTCAGCTTGAACCAGCGCAGTAAACCACAATTGCCACCTCAACTGCACTACTGACAGACCCACTACGGGCCCAGGATCCCCACCTCTCAGGCTTAATCTTTAGGCGCCCGCATGGCCTCATCTGTAATAAGCTATTCATGAATTTCACCTACTACCCCAAACCAACGCGTCTCCGCAATGCTCTGTAGCTAGGATTTACAACCAGGTCTGATGCTGAATGGCTTCTAGATTCAGCAGAAGTCTGTGACCAACATCTGCCGCTGCCCATTGCTCGGTACTGACTGCCCATGGCCGCCAACTGCATCTTAGCATAATGAGCACCATTTTAATTAGCATTTCCGGCCTTGAATGGCTGCATCTAAGCATAAAGAGCAGTCTCTAAACCTGCCTGCGATCATCCCCGGAAGAACATCATGTGCTTGCTGTGCATGAGGGGCCCGGCCTGCTTTGGCAGAGCGGCACCCGGCCGCACGGCTTTGGCGGCCGGGTTGGCAGCTTCTCGGGCGCGGGAAGCTTCCAGCTCAGCGCGCAGCCAGCCCTCCACAATGCGCAGCAGCTTCCGCCCGCTCTGCAGCTCTGCCACCTCCCCCACTGGCGCGCCTGTGCAGGCAAGCACCTCATGCTTTATGATCTGATCTGTTTTCTATCTTTCGCATTCGAAAATTCGTTCTTCAGTGAACAATGGCATGGAGATGTCAGCCGTGACACCTGCACTTGTACCCCCAACGGAAGAGAGAACCAAGAGACAAGTGCAGAAGGAGCAATTCCAAATAGAGCACAGAACTTGACTGCCCCAACACCCTTCCGACGACAATGCTCCCATGCAATTACACATAGCTATCCAACAAACAAGACGGCTTGCTCCTGCACTTGCAGCTGTCCTTCAAACCCCAAGCAATCCAGCAAGCATGAGATGCTCTGGACCCTGAAGCTTGAGATGACCTTTAAATACGCACATGCAGGGGTCAAGCAGCATACAAAAATGCACACACAGCACCAGCATGCATGCTCGGGCAGTTGGTCGCGCGCGCACTTTTCTGCAGGCGACCCTCGGACACATAGGCGAGGTGGGTGATCCAGCGCTCGAGACCGTCGAAAATGTGAGTAGCGTAGATGATGGTGGCTCCGCGCACTTCGCACTCCTCTACGAAGAAGTTTAGCAGGTCCAGCCGCCCCACCACATCCAAGTCCACTGTGATCTCGTCCAGCAGCAGCACCTGGCAGGCACAGCGTCAGACCATTGATTTTGGCCCCAAAGCTCATACAATATGACAATCGGAAAAGAAATGGGATGCCGGGGGACACCCTGCTGCTCCCAGTCAGGTCCCTGTCAAGGCTCTTGCACGCTCGCGCCAACATGCAGAAAGAAGAGGTGCAAAAAGTGCCAAGAAGAGACGCAGAATTGACTGCGATTTGAGCCACACCGCCACACGGCATTGCAACTTTAGCTGGCTGTCTCATCATTGCCATTCAGAACTGGTCCATGTGTGCGAATGGATACTTGGAGGGGGCGCTCTTCTTAGAGATCATCTGGTTGTAAGGGCCAAAGGATAACAAGTGTGGGGGCAGAGTTGAACAAAGCAAGAGCATGCAGAGGGGATTGCGTAGGTCACCTGGTAGGGCTTAAGGAGGCCCATGCAGATCTGCACTCGGCGGCGCTGGCCGTCAGACACCTTGTTTAGGCGCCACTCCAGATTGATCTCCAGCAGGTCTATCAGCTTCTGCCGCCTCTCCGGATCCACCCCCTCCACCCCAAAGATCATCTTCCCAGCCGCAATGTCCCCCTGCGCAACATGTATTCTTGACATCAGTGCTTGAATTGCAAACAAATCCATGGTTTCTTGGTGGCATACTGAGTGACACGTCAGAGGGCCATACGGTCTACACATAGTCAATCATTACTAAGAGACCACATGTTACCAGTTGTCAATGATAACTTTTTAAAGGCACATACCAGGGAGACCCCTGGCATCCTTACATGAGGCTTCGGGCCGCATGCATGAGCGGTGCCTTCTTGCCGGGGAGACTGGTGAAAAGCTGGTTGCACCACCAAGAGCAAGCTTTCACAGCTGCACTGCCGGCATTGATCAGACTTCTGATCATGTTTTGAGGTTAGTGGCATGCACAATAACATGCTGGCCCAGAGTGATGTGTACAGCATGGCGCAGGTACCTGTATGGGCACGTTGTAGCCGGCAAAGGCCACATCTCTGCGCCACTGCTGGCCCAGGTAGCTGAGGTCACCAGATGATGTCAGCTGGATGTCGTGGAAAGCCGGTCTGTTCAGGATCCTGACGGCATCCTTGCCCACCATGTACTGCCCCGCCAGGATCTGCAGCAGCGTTGTTTTGCCTGCGCAGAGATGCAAACCTTTCATGCTTTGCCCCCACGATCAGATGTGTTTTGCGATAGTGAAGCAAGCTGCTTGAGGCCAAGGAACATGCTAACAGGATTTGAAGCTTGATGGGGCCAAGAAGACCTCCCATCAAGGCTGAAGTGCGAGCCCATCGTGAAACAAATGGGCTACAAGGAATCAGAGGTAGCAAATTTTAATAATACTGTGGCTGCACTTCTGCAAAAGACACTCACCAGCGCCGTTGGCCCCAATGAGCAGGCATCTGCTGCCTCGTGGCAGCTTTAGAGAGAGGTCTGACAACACAGGCCTGTGCCCAGCGTACGCGTAGCTCAAAGAATTGAGTACGACAGCGTCAGGCTCAGAGTGCTCATTGGGGCCAATGACCTCTGCGCTCAATGTTGGGGCATCAACACCCAGTGGCATGGCAGGCAGTACCACCATCTCTGCAACAGGAACTCAAACAAATCAAACACATCAGGAGCAACACTACTTTACTAGCACAAGCTCGTAGAGCGTATGACCACAAGCAAGCAAGAAGAACAGATCAGAAGTATATATTGCACTCTTGCACACTTACTTGACGTTTGCTCGAAGTTCTGATGTTCAGTAAAATCACAGCAATTCTTCCACAGCTGTAAAAGGCTCTTTCAAGTACTCTATGGTCGACGAGCAAACGATTTACACCGCTGGTACTGCAGGCCCAAGGGTGCTGAGTTCAACTCAGTGAGTTGGGTGTGAAACGTGGACGCTTGTCCGATGACCCAATTGGGGGGCTACGGTACGGTACGGTACCGGTGTCCCTCCCCACCACTTCCCCCCAAGTTTTTCACAAGGCGCGAGAGTGCTCTGCGACTGAGGGGCCACGACACTCGCTGGATCCAACAGAATCATGACGAGGGTTGAACTCACAAGAGAAATGTTGCAATAATCGGAGGTTTCGACCCGAAACCCTCAATAAAATGCCTGTTTGGGATCATATGATGCAACTTCGACCCTTGCACGTGGGTGTGCAGCACATGGGGCACTACACTCCCTCCCCGGAGTTCAGACCTGCGATCCCGCTCTCCTTGGTAAATGATATCCTCGGCCTCAAAACGCAGGCGGTTGGCAGCTCCTGAGCCGCTCAGCATGGCGCATCGCTGGGCGAACAAATACCCGAAATCTGTGCTGATGGAAGCGTATCAAATATGGGGAGGAACTCCCGTTTTCACTGTGGAAGATGGCCCTCCCCCGCCAGCCTCGCCGAAGTTCACGTGCCATTTGACCATTCCTACTGTGCACACGCCGAACGGCGGCTTCGAAGAGACGCGCTTCACCGCTTGGGCCCGCTCAAAAAAAGCCGCGGAACACTCAGCAGCAGGTGCTCTCAGTCGATGACCCAAATGCATACTCGAGGCCTGCTGTTGCCACATGTGCTCGCTTTTGCACCAATAACGCGTGGATGGATGCCGATAATGTCTTTCAACAGTGTTCGTCGCAATTCTGACCCGCCCGTGGCGTCGCACGCAGAGAAATCGCTGGAATTCATCGTAAGCAGGGGCCTGCTTCAAGCCCCCAACAATGCAGCCGTCGTTCCCGGCCTTGTGGGGAGTCCAGGAGTGGGCGACATGCCTCTGGAGGAGGTGCAGATCAGCTTTGCCCCTCCAGCAGTGCTTGTCAACCAGCGATCGCATTGCCTTCTTCTGACTGCCTTTCGTCGTGCTGCCTTCTCGGCCCACCACTCGCAAGAATACCCTTTCACTCTCGTCTGCATAGTGGCGCCTTGAGAGTGGGGCCCTAGCGGATGGGAATTAGAAAGTGCCCTTTGCATTTTTTGTGAATTGCTCTGCCACCTGCGCAGTACAGAGGACGGGAACTCTCCCAAATTACTTCGAAATCAATATTTTGACTTTGTGGCCAAACAGGGGCAGATTATCAAATGAGGGTCGAGGCCCACCGGGTCCTGATTACCCTGGATCCTTTGAAAATTATCTTGACATTGTGCAGGTGCGCCTCCTGCAGCAGAGACTGAGGATCCTCAGCGTTCAGTTGGCTGCAGCTGGCCATGGGGAGGCACCCGCAAGCAGTGGCTTTGCTCTGCCAGGTGAGAATGTCAGATCTGCAAGCCATGGCGGCCATGTAGTGCAGATGCCAAAATGGTGGCCACCTTGTTGGTCATATCTCCTGTGTCTGTTGCCCTCTGCATCATGCAGAGCTTTGCTCAGTGGCCCTTGAAGATTTACAGTGCCAGCTGCACACAATGACCTGCAAGGAAAGAGTCCAAACACACTGCTCGTAAGAAAGCTACATGCAGCCTTGTCCACCATCGTCTGGGCGGGCGGAGACAATCTTTCTATCTGTCACCATCAGCTGCTGCATGTTACTTCTATGGTTGGTGTGAGGACAGCACCGAGAAGGGTCCAGTCATCATCAGCTGCATGGTGGGGGTGAGGACAGCGATGACAAGGGTCTCTGTTGCATGCAGAAGATGAAGAGGCCGGTGCTGTGACACCTGTCGACGTGGATGGCCTCTCTGAGGAGCAGCTGAGGCAGGAGCTAAGACAGGTGCGTTGGCACCATACCTGATACATGCTCGCCCAAGAACTGAGAGAACACTCACTAGACCTTGCGGCCCAGCAACGCTTGCTGTGAGCAACGATAGTTCAAAATCATGGCAGTTTGGTGCAGAGACAACCGGCCTGAGAACAGTAGCCTGCCATCTTCTGTGAGAGCGTTCGAGTCTGCCCTTTGCATACTCTATCTTCCTAACTTGCAAGCCCATTGCCTCTTTCTGGCCCGGCCTGGTTGCCTGAAATTGGACATCTCATCCCATCGCCTGTCTTTGGCTGAGCAAGTGTCATCACCCAAGCCCGGCAGGGACACGGTGGTGCACATTCTGGCAGTGTCAGTGCTGTGTCTTTGCTTACGCATGGACCACTTGCTTTAACTGTCTCATCAGATCCCTGATTTGGCTTACAAACACATGATGCCTTTTATTGCAGGCCCAGGAGCAGAATGCGAGCCTGCGGCAGGCGCTTTCCAGGGAGCACACTCGGCGCAAGGCGGCCGTCGACGCACTCATGAGCAGCCCGGCGCGCCAGTGACTCACCGTCAAGTAACTGCTGACTCGAGCCTACTCATCGTCCCAAAATGGGCCCCAACATCAGCATGTGGCAGGGCCTGAGCGCTTGCAGTCATACACAGCGTGCATGCTCACGCAGATACAATTGCAAGTCGGCCTTTGCGCAGCAATCTCTGTTGTACCCCGGGAGATTACTCAGAGGTCTCCCGCATTCGGAATATTGCTATTTGTTGGGATACGATGCATTTGGATGTGAGGCAGTAGATTGGGCTTTTGCGCCACCAGCGGCTGGTTCAGGATGATAATATTTGCATCTGATTTCATTGGAAACTATCTGAGACAGGCGCACAGCTTTATGCAGGCAGGCTCTGCTATTGCTGTGAGAGCATGCGCCCGTGATGTGGAAAGTACACCTCATTTAAGTAATCGTCCGTGCCTCTTGAGAGGCTTTATATCCGCGGATCTGCACCTTTTGAGGCATGCATGGAAATGGTTGCGGCGGCTGCCATCCCCCCTACATTATAAAGTCTTAAAGGGACTCATGCTGCTGAGAACAGGATCCTGAAAAGCCCGAATGAAACACGCCATGAGGCTGTTAGCGGCCTCATGGGACTTCGAAACTCAAGCAGGTGTTTGCTCTGCTTTGCCCGGGGCTCTGCTTGTTTTGGGACATGACGGGAAAACAGGACATGCAGACAAGACCGCGAAATTGAATCTGCTGTGGTGACAGTGAAAATGTACTGGGGATTGTGTCGGGTGAGTGAACGCTTTGGGCCCCGCAAAAATACGGTAGGGCAGAGCAAGAGTGGTTAGCCAGACGTTTCTAGAGAACCAAGAACAGAGGCGCCATGTGACAGCGCATGCTGCAGCTGTCCGGATGACTGATATGTTTTGCTCCTTTTTCCGGGGGTCTTCGCGCCGCACAGGGACCGGTCGCGCAGCGTTCCCTGCGCGCCGTTTCGCGAAAACCCCCCGGGAGCGTTTTCGAATCTTAAACGTTCAAAAAAGATTGCCGATAGCCGAAAATTGTAAAATTGGCGGTTCTTTTGTTTGGTTTGGGCGAGGGTAACTTTGGAATTCAGGGCTCTTTCCTGTTCTAATAGATTGCAGGCTGACTCAGGCAATAGATGCTGACGGGACTGATTGAATATTGCGGGATATAAACTGGTTTGGACTCTTTGGGGCACCCCACACGACTCGATTAGCGCCGCGAGTCCAGAGCAACATGCTTGGGCGAAGCTGATTCCTTTGGAGCAGCCGCGGTGTAAGGAGAAGTACTTCTCTGCCAAGGGCTGTGATCTTGTGGGTGTGCAGTCATTCTACAGTTTTTTGTTGTCAATTTCGGTAGGTCAAACCCCACTCGGACCTTGCACCAGGGGGCGCTAAATACACATGCATGCAACCCTCCGTGCATGTGTATCTAGCACCCCCTGTCTGCATGCATGTGTTGTTGCGCCAACATGCCGGCATGCAGTATGAGCATGCCAAGAATGTCAGCCGGAAAATCTTTGCTGGGTCTTGCTGTGTGAGAAATGAGCGTTTGCCCCATCCTGGAGCATACCTATAAGAATACTTGTGACATCTGAGGGGAATTTGGGACTGGGCTGCCCTTTGTGTGGTGTATGCTGAGCAATCAGCATACACATGGATAGATGGCTTTGTCCCAAAGTTTTGCTTTTGCATTCTGCATGTCTCAGCAGGCAGCCTCTGTGTACCTGCCGATGTGGCCAGAATGCCAAAGCCGGCTGGCACTGATTTCATCAATGAGTTACTAATTGTAGTGATAGTGACAGCTGTGTTCTGTTGTACCTGCACAGGCTGCTTTTGAGACGCTTGGGTTCTGTTTTGTTCGTTTCTATGGAGAAGAGGGCTGTCACTTGATGTATGAGATGTCTTTCCTGAGAAGATGCTGCTTGTACATTGCTGCCATGGCCACCCACAAGAACCTTGGCAGGTTCCTGAGTGGCTCAGAATAAAGTGTATGCAGTTCAATTAATTTTGTTTCATTGCCATGCAGTGTTACAGTCTGGTCTGACAAGAGACTTCACTGCTGTCTAGATTCATATCGAGAGCTGCAGATAGCTGCAGCCCTCGCGCATATGAGAAGTTCAAACAGCTGTTCCAAGTCATGGTCCCTGCACATTTATGGCGCCAGTCACTACCACGGTGGCAGCATTGCATCAACAAAGCTGCAGAGTGCAAACATTCTGCCTTGTTCTGCCTGTACTAGGACAGTGCTGAACCTGAGCATCAGCAACATTTACAATCAGATGCATATGATTGCATTAGCCTGCGGCAAGCCACAATCACAACGAGCTGCTGCCACATAGCATGCAGCACCGCGCCCTGATCAGCTGCCAGTGTGTGCCTACAGCTTTAGTGTATGCACTGCTGCAACATGCAGCAGTGGCATCAATCCGGGCTCTCTGTATGTACAGCAGATCACAGTCCAGCACTCATTCACGCACGACGCCTTTCCAACCTTTCATGGTTTCAGGTGAGGTTTCCACACTTGAACGAATTCACAATGGGAAGAATAGCTTGCTTCTGCCCAGATCTCTAGAGACGCAAAGCGCCCGAGCAAGAAGCAGCGACTTGCACTCTAGCTAGATAATTGCTCCCGGGGCGCGCACCCCAGAAAATTAAATACACCCAGCACAATACCCCAGTCAAGTCATATCTCAATCAAAAGCCACTGACGGGGCATGTCACGTGTCACGTTGACTGCAATTGCAATTAGTGCGCAGCAGTTCTAACACCCCTCTATACCGTAGTCAGCATCATATTCCCCGCACCCCCCCAATGCGCGAAATATTGGACCTGTTTCTGAGAGTCTTTCCTTTCTTGAATGATGTTTCATCATCATTGATGGGTCAGGCTCAGCGAGAGCTTCCCAAAACTGGTCTCTATTCTGCATTTTAGGGTCTTCCCCACAGGTTTTCGACCCTTTTATAAGAAAAATATCTATTCAATGCGGAAAATATGGTGCTGAGTCAGCACTGCTGACTATGGTAACAATTTTTGGCGGCTCCACAGGTGATCACCCAGAAGTGGTTGACCCTGACCCCGATGTCCCTTGCATTGATGGCTTAGGGTTTGGGAACCTGAAGCAAATCCCCTGCCGGCAGGGTCATTGTTGCGCTGGCACGGCGGCCAAGACCTCGTCCTCTGCAAATTGGTACGTCTCGCGGCAGAACTCGCACGACACCTGTGCATGCATGCAATCAGCCTGATCAGGCCGCAAATTCAAATATAGAGAGCATCCAATATTGAGCCTGATCTGGCTGCTGTAGAAAGCATGGCAGGCACATCAACAGAGGCCTTTGTTGACTGTGTCGATTGGCGCAGCTGTTCTGCAAGTCGTGTTCAACGCTTGCAGAACCTCAGAAAGGGATTGCTTCCCAGGGTAGGTAAGGTAGAATGCAGTACACCGCTTGCAGTTCTGAAATATCGAGGATTTTAACATAACAGATAATGCAAGGTGAACAGGCAGCAGCTGCCTCAACACCCACTGATTCAAAGAAGCGTCCACTTCACAAGCCAGCGCAGACAGCAGCCGCCAACAAGAGAGGCGCCTCTTTGCAACCCCGCCATCTTCAGTTCACCCCGGTATGTTGGTTTCCAGTACAGTTTTTTGCAGAAGGGGCAGTATGAATATTGAGCACCATGCCCACGGTTGGGTCTTGCTTGGATCTGGCGAGTCCAACGAGGGGTAGGATTCTGGCAGTTTTTACCTGCAGCTTGTCTGCAGGACGCGTCTTGCCTCTGGCAGGAAATCCTTGTAAGAATGAACACATTAATAATTTTGCAGAAGTATGCAGAAGCACAGCGGTACCTCGATCTTGCCCTGGGTGGCCAGAATTTCCTGCACTTCTTTTGGCCCCAGGAGAGCCACTGCTCGCTTCATACGCTCCTTCAATGACTCAGCCTCGCACGGGCCGTACCTGCAACGAAAACCCAGAGTTATACACTCAGGAAATGTGCAGACACAAACAGGCGTCTGCCAAGACTTGCAGACAGACCGAGCCACAGGGTCCTACAATAGAGGACTCTGAGACTACTGCAGCAATCCCTGTAGCTCAGAACTGCACCACTATATATAAAGCCATCATCATGTGGGAACGAATGGTGGCTGTTAAGGCTGCCCTGGCCTTTGAAAAAACATCCTGAAATAAACATAAACCTCCTCCCCTGCAGCACGGTGCAAAAGGCCATTGCAATGCAATCTGCTGGCAGTGGTGGATCGCTGCTCATAGGCAGGGAGGACATAAGATCCTAATTTCTCCACCCTGACTGCAACCACTAGATAACTTACAAATCCTTGGCCAGAAAGAAAAAGGGAATGATGGGCGAGGGTTGCCGACCTGGGCTGAATGGCAGGGCCCCCGTCAGAGACTCCGAGGCCGCTCAGCTTGCTGTCAGAAAGGGAAGTTAGAAAGGTGATAGGTCTTTGTGACAGATTCACCTGGGCTGAATGGCTGGTCCCCCATCAGAAACGCCGAGGCCTGATAAGAGCCGCTCGGCGATGTCCCGGGGGGAGGCTCCTTCGTGCAGCAGATCTGTCACACTCGGGGAGGCGGCGATGTTGCGCTCTAGCAGTTCCAGTGTCTCCTCTGACGCAAACGGCAGCACCTGCAGAGCACAGGGGCACCTGTTGCCATGACTATCATTGTTACTATTATTACGGTATTGGTATCATTATCCTACATTGTTCCCACCAAGAGGCAAGCTGCGTCTGCAGACAAAATGCAGGTTACGGCTGCCAAGGAAAGATTGCCACATGCACAATGCGAGGCTGGGGCGTCGGGCGTCGAATTGCGTGTTGTGCAGAGGATTTGTAAGGCTGCTGAGCCGAGGACAGGAGGGAAGAAGAGAGAGAAAGAAGACTGCGTGCTGTGTGTCAAGCAGGGATTTGGCAGATTCCTGCTCCAGAGAGCCTCCCGGTCATCTCTGCCACTCTGCGCGACATTCTCAGAGCAAGGCAGCAAGGTGACCTCGGAAACTCTCCTGGAGCAGCAGGCTCTTGGCGCCTTTCACAAGGCTCCCTGAAAGTGCCGCATTCAGGCACACCCCAGGCCCCAGCCATACAAGACTCCTGATGAACTTTTGGAGTCACCCAAAAAGAATCAACACACCCTGCTGATCAAGGGAGTAGGGAAGAGGCAGTGAACTCACCCCCAACAACCAACATTGTGGGACTCTTCAAAGCAGCGGCGGCTGCCCGGCCCAGGCAGACAATGGGTCAGCCAGCTGACTAACCTGTGACCAATGCAATCTAACCATGCCGCGATATGATTGATTGGTGAACAAGACCATTTGCAACAGTCGTTCACCCCTATGTCCCACCTGTATCAAGTAGCCGCCGGCTGCGCGGACGGAGCAGTCGCGGTTGATGGAGACTCCGAGCGCGAGCGCGCAGTTGACCTGCTCGCTGTCCGCCAGGTAGGCCGCCAGGTCATCGCCCACCTGGCGCGCACATCTGAGGACTCATCACAGCAGCATCAACGTAAAATGAACGCCTGACAAGGGAAGCGGCATGCACCTGCAGCCGGGCAACAGGCGGCAGCTGCACGATCTAGTCACAGAAGTGCTGGAGGCGGCTTGGCGGCAAAGAAGCGACCAGAAAGCATGGAAGCATAACGATGGCATTGCACACAGCCTTACAAACTCTGCCTGGGAATGCCGCGGCCCTCCAACAGCCAACATACACAAGATAGTGCGCCAAATTTATTCTTTATACAAGACATTCTGCACTGAGGGACCCCAGACTAAACGCTTACAGATGCTGCAAGGCCTCTGTGACAAAATGGAATCTTAATCTTGGTTATTAATTTCGTTAGAGCCCCTCACCTCGCCGGTCTTGATCTCTGTGAGGCCCGTGTACGGCTTCTCCTGCGCGATATTACTGCGCACCACCGAGAGAACGCCTGCGCAGACGCGCCCCACAGCCTGATCAGGATCTTGCCTTTTACACCCAAATTTCATTACTCCCCATGCTATCAAACAAAACCCTGAGACATGACAGAGCCATGCGAGACGTGAAAACAGTGTCAGATGCATTCCTGTCAGCCTCTGCAGCAATTGGTGGCAGGCAGGAAGGGCCAGGGAACGAAGGGCAGGGCATTAGGAGATGTTTGAGAATAAACTTGCAATCCATCAGGGACAAAAATTGCTGGATATTGTGAGTGCCCCGGCTGGCAGGTGATCGCTTTTGGATTAAGCACTATGCCCACGATTGATTGGGTCTTGCTTGGACCTCGTAAGTCCAACAGGGAGTACCAAAAGTGACAGCCTGTGCCTGCAGCTTGTCTGCCAACATGCCACGCCCCTAATGGCAGGAATAGGAGATGCTGATACTGATATTAGTTATTGTCAGATTTTGTCTTGATTACTCATTGAGGGTGCCACAAACGGACCTCGGCCGACGGCACTGCCGACGTCGAGTTTGCCGTCCGGCCGCAGCGGGGGGTCCGCAGAGGGGTCCCCTACTTTCCCCTTCACATTGCCCAGCGCGTCCGCCACCACCTGTGGCATATTACACGATCCGTAAATTGCAAACTCAGAAATCTTGAAGCAGAATCTACACCCAGAGCCAGAGGCCATGCGGCCTCCACACACAGCAACAGCAACCGCATGTACAGGCTATCAAAGGGTACATAGCCTGGTAACAACCATGGCATCTGACAGGCGGATAATTGTGAGAAATGGGATAGAGCCATCACCTGTATTCCTCCCAGCGCGCCATCCCCCTTGAAGGTCACCTGAACAGGAGACCAACCCATTACTCACCCGTTTGTCACACTTTGACCTGCTAAGTGCCGGCTTGCTCTTGCAGCCTGTCTCGCTACAGTGCAGCACCTCTTGTTATCCTCCTTACTTGTGCGTCCAACAGCAATGTCCACAAATTTTGCTGTACATCTGTATTGATGACATCGCCTTGCTGAGACAGCGCCCCTTGAAGGCTTTAATATGAAACTGCTGATTGTGTCTGATTACTTAGCGCTGGACTAGGCAAGGTAAAGCTCCCTGTGAGTTCTCACCTGCGTTGCCTCGCCCTCTGCTCTGAAGCAGCCCATGAGGAGCGTTCCCAGAAGCGCCCTGCACCGGCAGTGACTCACATTAGTCACCACTCTGCTCCGCCCAATTTTCGGGCATCTAGCAGCCCCTGATGATGGCGGCCTTGTAGCAACCTTTGCCACAGCACAAACAGTTGCTACTGACCATCATGATACTGACACATGACTTGCGAGGGTCACAGCCCTTCTTTGAGCTGGATGCGCAGCTGTTGTCAGGGAAGCAGGGATCAAAGCATGAGAGGTGATGCCGAAGCAAGAGCAAAAAGGTCTGGAGCCAGACTGCTGCGCAGGAGAGTGCCTACCTGCCCAAGGCTGCACTGGCAGTGGGGGCTGTCCTGTGCCTTGTGCAAGCCTGCGCAGGGAAATTTTGCAGTCAGGGATTGGTGATGACATAATGGCGATTGAAATTCTTGTCGAGTGTGATAAAAAAGCTGCAGCAGCGAAAATTTGAGGCGGGACAAGGCTGCATCGCACCTCCTGCACAAGATCTGTTCCTCGCACCACCATGATAGAAACCTCGCCAGCCCCGGACACACTGCGAGCACATTCTCAGATTAGATTGACTTCAGATGGATGGAGGATTCATGCACTGTCATTGCACGTCAGAGTGTAACCGCTGGGCTCACTTGCCAGACCAAAGGAGCTTCTGCCTCTTGTGCAATGCCCACGAAAGAGAATACAGTTGTGCCAATAAACAGCCATCGAAAGTAGTACTTGTTGTTTGTGTACATATTTCCAAGGTGTCAAGGAGGTGATCACCTCCTCAGAACTTCATCAGCACCTCCGCTGCATCCAACAACAATATGCCTGGTCCATCGCGTCCTACCAAGAGACCTGCCAGCGTTGCCGCGTCTGTGCGTTTCCCCAAACAACGAAATGCATCTAAAATGCGATCCTGTGTGGAGCAATACCCGCTGCGTTGAACAAGCGAAAGCTTTCATAGTTCACTCAGACGCCAAAGTGCAATTCAACAGTAGATACGGAATTGTTCGTCCTAGGAGCGACTCTGGATATGTGAATGTAGGTTTAAAATTATTTGCTGGTGCAGGTTATGAATTCATTAAGATCAACCAATGCTGCTGTGTCTGAACCTGAGGGAAGCTACTATTGTGCCCTGCCCAAAGCTGGCAGTTTGACATCAGCATGGAAACGTCCTGATCTTTTCAGAGCATGCATTCAGGATCCTCGGTGAATACGACCCACAACATGAGGGGCTTCACGAGCACAATTGAAAGCACACAATGTGGGCAAGCCTTCCTTTCTACAGCATGGGCAACAACAGCGAAGTGAGTGGCAAAAAAATGTGCTTGCCAGCTGAATATGACTAAGGGTACTGTACACTGCACGACGTCACCGATATCAGGGGGTAGCAAAGACTCCCTGTAGTCTTTAGTACCCCCTGGATCCTATCTACACTTCAGGCAAGGGGTACTTCAAATAAAGAGGACAGCACACTCGCTGAATATTATTGCCAACGTTGCGGTGTGTTATACAGGCACCACATGCCCCACTTGCCACATCGCAGTGCCAGAAATCCCCAGAAGAGGGCAAATTTCTTGTCATCATATTCTTCTTGACTAAAAAATAAGGAAGTCTGGGACGTTCCACGACACCCAGTTGACCGTATTCTTTCCACGCAGTGCATATGTCATCCATGGTCTCAGACAGCCCCACTCCAGAAAGAAAGCCTCCAAACGGGCGCCAGTCGCTGACAAATCATCCACCTCCAACTCTAAACGCCCGTCAACCTCCAATACAAGGGCACGAAGATTGGGCAGCCCTATCTTAATGTTTGCATAGACATCATCATGCTCATGCAGCAAGTAATGATTTCTGAGTGACAAATAGCGCAGATTGGGCACGTTGTCTCCAAAGTACATGCGGTCAGAGTCTTGGCAGAAGCATTCCAAGGAGAGGGCCGTCAAATAGGGAGCTCCCAAGGCCAAGCAGATGTTCTAGACAAGTAATCTGATCCCCAGGGTTGCCACAGAGATGCAGGCCTTGGTGTCTCCCAAGCAGCGTATGCTGATGCTGCAAAAGCTGTGCTGCATCCACCGTCACTGTCAGCTTGGCAGCAGGCGGCAGCTGGAAGTTATGTGGCATAAAATTTGCGAACGCCACAGCTTGCAGCCGAGAATTGCCACCCAGGCTCAACCCCCCAATGTGCAACTTGCCCCCCCTGGGTGTTATGAGATGCAGTGTTTCCAGCGCAGATAGTGCTGCAATGCATGCCACTGCTGCGGCTGCCAGAGGCACTTCCAATGCAAGTTCCAGGTGCTTGAGCCTCGGTAGGACAGGCAGTGACAGGATCCTGCAAGCTGAAAGTTCCAGGCTTTCCAGCTGAGTCATCTGCGCCAGAAAAGGCATGCACCACTTTGCAACCTGGCGCGTCCCTCTCGCCCTCTCCTCCCCGACATGCATGCTCATGACTAATCGGCGCACGCTGTGCATCGGCCACCGCTGCACCGCTGACATCAGCCGCCCGTCATTCACCTGCGCTTGGAAGTTACCCTCTTATAGTCATCCATTAGTCATCCATCCTCGGTATTTCAGTTATCCATCAGTCATCCCGAATACACTTGTCACTGTGATGCCCTCTGGGAGGTGCTCCAGAAAGTATCACGAATCTTCAGCTTGAGGCTTGAAGCCAAGTTCACAGCCTTCTTGCAAAACGCTCAAGAGCTCTGGATGCTGCTGAAACTCAGCATATCAGACTGCACTCTGAAATAGGTGTCATCACAATTTTATCATGGAAGCATGCTGCTATGGGGTGATCATACCTGCTTGTGTTTGAGCGACCAGATATTCAGATGCACTGCCTGGGCATTCCTGCCATGGCGCAGGCCCCAGATCAGCTCTCCCAGCTTCGAATTCTCTTCATACTTTGTGAGATTCAGACCTCTAGGCTGCACTGCATTAAAGGCTGGGCAGGCGCCGCAAACCCTGGCAACCTCCTCAGTTGACCCCAGCCGGTCAGCAATCAGAGCCCATATGTCAGTGGGCAGATCTACACACGGCGGCTTTGGCTGCTCTCCTTCTCTGATGCTCAATGATGAGCTTGTTTTAATGTTGTTCTGCTTGTTTGGTGTGTCTTTCATGGCCAGATGAGGCATTGCCTCCTGTAGTGCACAAGTGCGAATGTCAGCGTTGTTCTGCTGTAAGGCAGGGATGCATCTTAGACTGTCAAGTGCACTCAGTGTGTGTCGAGTTTTCATCAAGCACGAACGAATTATGATAAGGTGAGGTCGCGAAGGGTCTGTTGAACCTATGGCGGAAGAAGGAAGCAGCCTGTCCTCAGAGTTGTTTCTGCTGTCTTGAGCGGCGAACCTGGAATACCCGTGCTTTGTGCGTCTATGGACGGATCCCTTTGGTATAATGTTATGGTCAGGGCTCGTTCGCTGGGTACGAAATTATCTAGCAAGAATATAATACGCCGCCACTTCAGAGGAGATTATTCTTTGCGACTTATTCACTTCTCAATGGAAGGAACCTCTTACACTGACGATCAAAACTAGTGACCAGATGTGGCAAGGGAAAGGGAAAGGAAGAAAACGGAGACGACTGCGGTTGAGAAGACGCGTAGTAGGCTTAGATTCACCACCCCAAGAGCAAGAGGACCGCCAAATTGAACCTACGAAACAAAACCCTGACCGGAGTGATGCAGGGGGGAGGGAATCAATTAGGGAGAGTGATACCTAAGGAGAAACACGATTTAGTAGTCTCCCTCCTGAAATATTGGTCTTTCCACAATCGCCTGGGTGCTTGCCACGTTAGCTTTCATCAGGCAGATAACGGCTGCTACACTTTTCATATCTAGCAATTCCTGACCTTATTGACCAATCCGACACGATCGTCGGTCTACATCACGAACGAACCACAGATTGACATTGTCACTGGCAGGGATACTCAGTCAAAACAGAAACACTCGTAAAATTCTCTGGGAGTCCTCATCTCAAAGACGGAAGCAAGCATTTGCTTCGAGCATTAACTTGTGCACACTTTGTTAAGAAAAGTAAGGCGACGAAGGTACGCTGACAGGAGGCTCCCCTGTATTTTGTTCGAACAGCACTTCTATAGATTTGTTCCAAACTTCCCTGTCTTTGCATTTCTCCACCAGTCATACATGATACTCTTTACACGTATATAGTATGAGATGCTACACAATTGGCAAAGGGTACTTTAAGTTTTGGGGGTAGCTAGCTTTCTTGGAGCAGTATGCACCCATGCATGCGCCACACGGACTGCTGGCAAAGTCGCAAGGCCCGATTTTGACTTCTGGGAACATATTCAAAGACACTGTATGCCATCCTGAAGAGAAATAATTGACTTCGTTGTACCCTAAACGGGCCGGCCGTCTATGAGACGATTGCCTCTTAAATCTTCTCTGGGGTCTGCTAAGAGCCTGCAAGTTGGCCCAGATTGCATCCATGCTGCCAGAGGTCTGCCATCTTAAATACAGAGTCTCCAAGCGCTCTCCAAATGCCGCTAAGTCCTCCACCTCCAGCTCTAAATTCGCATCAAAGTCTAACACGAGTGCGCACAGATTGGGCAGCGCTAGCTTGATTTTTGCATGCGTCGCCGTGAGCGACAGGGAGCGCAGATGCGGCAAACTTCCGCCAAAAGAAATCAAGTCTTCGCCAAGATAGGCGTGATGGAAGGAGAGTGCCGTAAGGTAAGGAGCACCGCGGGCTAACAGAGTCTCCAGGCAATCACTCTGGTGCGTACCATGCAAACGCAGGCCATGACATGCTCTGAATAGAGCAGCAAAAGTGTGCTCAATGCCGTAACTTGCATGGGCTGCCACACTTAGCTTGGCCGTGGGGGGCAGCTGTATCTTGACCGGGAGGATTCCCTCAAGGCACACAGCTTTTAGATTGAGACTGCTGTCGAGAAGCAACTCTTCCACTTCTGCATCGACAATATGTAGTATACTAAGCCTGCCCTTCTTGACATGCAGTGTTTCCAAGGCAGGCAGCGCTGATAATGACACCAAGAGGTCACCGCCAGAATTCATGTGGTCGATGGTGATTTCCAGGTGCTTCAGCCGCAGCAGAGGCGGCAGTTTTGGCTCGTCTTGAGAGTTGAATTCCAGGCTCTCCAGCTGAGTCATCTGGGCCAGAAGGTGCCGGCAAATGTGCAGCAGCTGCGGAGAGCAATAGTAGCGGCATTTTTCATAAGTGCGCAGGTCCATGACTAATCGGCGCACGTTGCGCATTGGCCATTGCTGCACTGCTGACATCAGCCGCCCGTCGTTCACCTGCGCAGGTTTGTCATGCGAGTCATGGAATTATGGCATTTCATGACTACTGCTCATTGCAAGATTCGCATGCAAGTTCATAGCTTGGAAGAATGGTTTCAGTAGTACTACCGAATGGCATCGTTGGTTCCATAGCTGGATCCAGTGAAATCCGTGACATTCACCGGCCAAAAAGTGTCCCAGGAGTACGCTGTGACTTTTGCAACGATGGCAAATACCACAGGTAGAATCGCACCTGCTCTATTTGCAATTCCCAGGTTTTCAAGCGCACGATGCGTGCATTTCTGCCATGGAGCAGGCCCCACATCAGCTGCGCAAGCTTCTGCTCTCCTATGGCATCCTCAGTGTATTGGCATGTTTTGCTCGTGTCCTTCAGAAAGAGGCTGCTTGGCTGGACTGCGTGGAAGGTTCTGCAGGTGCCACATGCCCTGGCAGTGTCCCTGGTGCCCAGATGGGCAGCAATGAGCGCCCAGACTTCTGTGGGCAGGTCCGGCAGTGGCACAGATGGCTCTGAGGGCTGCACGCTGTTTGTGCTCTGCATATTCTGCTGGACAATTTCTTCGGGAGCAGGCGTCGTCTCCTACACATGGAAAGTCTTGCTTTTAATGTGTTTTATCTTCCCAGCGGCATGTTACAGCATGATGGAACTTTGATGTCGTTGTCAACGGCCAGCCAGTCGACTTCTGATGGTTCGTGAGGAAGGGTACATACAGCACTCGGTTTGCCTGGCAATGGTGGCAGGTTGACCTGGGTTTGCGGCTCACCTCCGTCGCCGTTTTTCTCTTCACGACCTCTGCAAGGGACATCTCGGAGCGAATGTATGAAGCCTTCTGTGGCGCCATGGTGAGACGATCTGAGAGATGTGTCTGAAGTTCCAACAAGTGATTTTGTGATATGTAGAATGGTCAATGGCAGTTCGTTCGTGCCGCCTGGCAACCTTTACGCCGATTCAAGAACGGAAGACATTCGGCAGGTACAAACATTGCGCACAATCAATCCGCTGATGTCAACAATCAATCGCTTCGATTTCGCCACCTGAGCTGCCAGGGGTAGTTTATAGGACAATCTTACTTCTACTTTCATTCCCCCTGCAGGTCCATTCCCACAGCTGTAGCTATCACACCCTGAAAGTTCAGGGTCACACTAGGCCCTAAGTGTTGATGTCAACAGTACGTGATCACAGGCTGAGAAAGAAGATTTCCCAAATGGGAACAAAGCATATTTTACCGACAGCCCCGACACTCCTGCTGCTGCTCCGGAGATGATCATAAGACTACTGTCAAGACTGTCACGCTCAAACCGCATAGTGAATGGTGCAAGTCTTCTTTACACCTTCAATGATTTGGAATTCTTGTACATGTACAACTAGGAATCAGACATGGCGGCAGCCTGTGACAGGCACGCAAACGTTCCCTCCAGGACATGGTCATAGTCATGGGATTACTGAAAGACGACGACAGGGGTATATAAGTATGGAACTGCTATGTTCTATGTATATATAGAAGGTATCCCAGAGGGAGATTGAATAGTTCTATGCGTAACTACCTCTAAAATCTAGGTCTCGCTCGCGGCGGCGGCCTGTGACAGGCGCGCAAACGTTCCCTCCGGCTTGCATGCCAGCTCGGCGGGGGGACCCTGCTCCACCAGCCGGCCTCGGCTGAGCACCAGGAGCTGATCGCAGTCCATGATCGTGTCTATGCGGTGCGCTATCACCTGCGCCGCATGCAGATACACTCTCAGAGTTGCATCAGTTAGATCAATATCAGGGGAAAGCGTTCCCAGCAGCTACAGCTGCTGTTTGGAGGGCTGCTCATGCTTGTCAATGGAGCAAGCTCGAAAACAAAAGGTGGACTCGCAATGCCACCATGTCTTGCATTATATCCTCCCGTTTAAAGTGCCTGATCTAACGCAGAAACCACAAAGGTGTGGTCAACAAACCTGCTTAAAGCCAAGAGTAGTGGCGAGACTTTCCACCTCCAGTAACTAAGCTAATGGAATGGGGGCCAAAAAAGACGTACCAGCAGAGTGCGGCGTCGGCCGGAGCCGTCGGTGCCGCGGACCGCGTTCCGTAGCGCTGACTGGATCAGAGCGTCCGTAGCACGGTCCACGTTTGCGGTTGCCTCGTCCAGCGCCAGAATGTGCGCGTCCTGTAGCAGCGCCCTGCAGAAGAAAATTTAGATTTTGAATTTAGATTTGCATTGGTCAGACAGGCAAGAGGAGCCCTTGCCTTACTCGGTGGAGCGCATCGAGACATCCGCAGGACAAGCTAGTGAGTCCACTTTGCAGAGGCGGAGTTCAGCCAGCAATGAGCCAGCGCAAATGGTTTGTTCATGGGGTGTCCGTCTGTAATGTCTGTTCATTCCCACAATACAGATGGGAATGACTTAGTTCATGGGGTGGTTTGCATCCCGCACAGGCCCAGAAACAGAAGGATGCGCCTGCACTAGCTGGGGCTTAGGCATTGTGTCTACTTGCACCGAAAAGCACCTGCATCGTTTCCTTGCACAGATGACCTTCTGAAACTCACCAAGCATTTTATCGGATTTCATTTGCTGAATCGCTTCCAGTGGCCTCTTCACAGGCGTCCCTCAGACTATCCAAGCCATGCACTGTTTCATTCTGCCTTGTGCATGACTCATCACACCAAAGAGTACATGTTCCACACAACCAGAAGCTGCTGCAGCCCACCTGGCGAGGCAGAAGAGTTGGCGCTGGCCGACGCTGAGATTGTTGCCTGCCTCGGCCATGCGTGCGTCCAGTCCCCCCAGCTTCCGCACGGCCGCCGCCAGCTGGACCTGACGCAGCACCTGCCGCATGGCTATGATTGTTAGTATTTTAGTTTATTTTCTTGCTTAGAGCTTAGGGCTTTGTGAAATAACAAGTATTGCCTGCAGCGCCCGCGAGGCCAATCGACCCTGGAGGGTGTGTTGCTAATCATCCCTGGTTTCTTTCGTCCCTTAGGGGACTTATTTATATGTATTCCACCAAGCTAAGTGATCACAATGGCAAATCGACGCAAAATCGATGGCCAATAAAAACAACAGGTACTACTAATAATAAAATCGCACCTGCCACAGGCGAGCGTCTGCGCAGGCGTTCCAGGGATCCATGTTGCTCCTCAGGCTCCCGCTGAACAGTACCGGGTCCTGCAGCAGCAAATTTTTTAGGAGCAACACTTGCTGTTCTTCTTATTCAAGCAAAAAGACCAATTCAGGCCCGCTCTACTACGCTGATATGACAATACCTTTCCGCCCGCTCAAGCTCAACGGGCCATCTAGATATGAGAGGAAGGCCATCTTGACATCAGAGGAAGGGCTCTGCAAGGGCTGTAGTGCTGACACAGGTCACAGCTCCAAGGAACTGCAGTACTTTAGGGGTCAAGATTAGTAAGCAGCACAAATCCAAACTGGTTGGACGCCGACCGCAGGCACCGATTGGATTCCTCGGTTCAGCACATAGTAAAGCTGACCAAATTGACAAAATAAGGTAAAGTACAGCAGACGTAAGGCATCGTATCGCACCCAAAGAGAAATCATTATTGAGTCAGCGGGTGACTAACCTGTGGGATGATTGCTAGCTGGTGGCGCAGGGCGTCCAGGCCAATCTTGCCGGAGTCAACGCCGTCGACCAGAATGCGACCGCCAGTGATTTCAATCAGTCGGAAAAGCGCCAGCATGAGCGATGATTTCCCGCTGCCCGTCCTGCCCACCACGCCGCAGCTGCTGCCCGCCTGGGCAGTTGATCAGCAATGTCAGCACATGTATCAATTCGGCTCTCTGTTCAGTGTACACATTGCGGACATTATGCGGCCCCTCGGATGCCCGACACAAGTAACACTAGCACACTGCATCTCTTCAATGACCAGGGAAACCTCATATCCTATTTCACAAGCACTGGCGGCAGAGCAGATTGGCTCTAAGATTGGCGCCCCTTTGTTAACCATGCCCAACCCACACTAGGCATGGCTAGCACAAGGCAATAAAATGGTTGGTGCCATGAAAATGACAGTGTGGATAGAGGAGCCTGATGCAGGCATTTACCTCTTCAGTGAAGGAGAGATTGCTCAGAACAGGGACGAGACCAGGGCGCTAGCGTTCTTGAAGCTTGTCAGGCAATAGCCACCAGAGCAATACTAATGCACTGTGATTCCCCCACAGTCTCACCTCGACAGTGAATGTCAGGTCGTTCAGCACAGGCGCGAGCCCGGGGCGGTAGCGGGCAGAGACGCCGTCGAAGACGAGGCGGCCACCGCCGGGCCACCCGGCGGGAGGGGTCCCCCCGCCCTCGGCCACGCGCGGGGGGACCTCCGCCCTCAGCCGAGTGTATCCTAGCATGCGCTCCACGCTCGTTATGTTGTTCTCCGCCTCGGCTGTTTGTCGCACCGCCCACTGCATGCTGCCGGAGAGGTTGAGCACATGCGCGAGTGCCAAGCCCACCAGCCGTGGCGAAACCTGCGCAAAAAAAGCAGCGATGCCAGTTTCACACTGTGGCAACGAAAGGAATTCAAAATCAGATTTTTTTACGCTGCAACCCACACGCAGCTACTCCTAGATGAAGCAGCTTCACGGCGCACTATTCTAGCAAACCAGCTGACACTGTCTTATATGTGGCAGATAGGAGCCAACTGCAAAGTTGCAGGCAACAGGCCAATGTGTGCATTCCCTGGCTTTGATTAACACGTGCCCACATGGCCACTGTGCTCTTCCAACACCCACAGAATTCTGTATATTTAGGGTTTAGGGTTGGGTTAGGGTAAACCCTAAAAAATTCCAAGGTCTGAAGGTTCGCATAAAATCCAGCTTGGCTTGAAAAGGTACAGGGGGCTTGCCTTGTCATGGATGGCCATGGCGAGAATAGAGGCCACGGTCAGCATGACTGCCGAAATGGCGTCTAGGCGGAAGCCAATCCACCGAGCGGTGGCAATGAAGGCAAACCACCAGGCGCCATTCGCGTCCAAGTCCCTCACAAACGCCTCCTTGAAGCGGCCGCCCGCGCCAAACGCCCGGATTGTCGGCAGGCCCTGTAGGAAAGTTCAATTTCATGCTCAGGAGTCCGCAAATCAGAAATGGTTAAGGTGAAGGAGGCTAGCTTGTAATGACCTGTACTGCCGGTGCTGTCTTGTGTTGAATTTTAGGTTGCGACGAGCTTTTCAAGGTCTGAGTGCTCATGCCAATGGCAGACCGTTGGAAGGGATGATTGAATGGAAGATAAGAGCTGGAGTGCACAATGGCTCCAATTGACCTGCCAGGCATGCTACAAAGGCTGCTTTCTTATATGCTTCACCAATTAAACAGCGCAAAGCATGAAGCTGCAGCTTTCAAAGAATACTGAAATCACACAAGGTCTTCCAGAACTTCAAGAGGGGTCAGCTCAAGCACTTACAGACAAAGTGGTGTGTCATCCTACATACACGATAGTTCACAGGTTTGAAATGTATTTTTAAAAGTTTGTAAAGATAGGACACACCTTGAGGGTTGCGCCGAAGGATGCGTAGATCGGCGAGCGGGTAACTGCGTCGAATCGTTTGACCTCGCGCGAAGTGGTGATGTAACGCTTGCGAACATACGCGAAGCCGATCAGTAGCGGCACCAGCGTTGGCAGCACCCAGGGAACGGCGATGCAGACCAGCACTATCGCACCTGCGCGCACATGAAAGAGATGAAGATCCTGAGTTCCCCAAAATGGAATTTGTACTTTCAGAATCCACGTCATGAACTTCCAGATATGGAGACACACATCGTGAAGCTACACGCAAATGAACAGGCTTGTCCCCTGGGCCTAGGATTGCTCTACACAAGACAAAGACATAGGGGGGAAAAAAAACAGACAGCCTTCCTAAGGGAAAAAAAAAGACAGGGCTTCTTGCATGAGGTGAAGTGGTGTGTCCAATCCATTTCCCAGCTGATAATTCTCAATCTGAGATCGGACGCAGAGTATTCTGGCAAGAAAAAGATAAGAAATGCGAGCGCTCCCTATCTTGCTGCTTGTGAATGCAAATGCGTGGCTGCTCTTCACTCAATGACAACGTTAGTTTGATGGCATTTGCACTGACATCAGCTTGCCAGCAAAAAGACTCACCCAGGACCATGAAGATGGATTGCAGCGCATCGAAGGCCACTTGCGGCAGCAGATCGTCCGCAACGCCCTGATCTTTGCTGAAGCAGTTCAGAATGCGGCCGGTCGGATTCGTGTGGAAAAAGCTCAGAGGCGCTCGCAGCACCCGCACCGTCATCTGCTCGTTCATCAGCGTTGAGGCGCTGCAGAGGAACAAACAAGAGAAATTCTCTTTTTCAAATAAATTTTAAATTTTTCAAGTAAATCTATTTGAAACCAGTGTCACCGCATGCGATCACTTTCAAAATAACATGCAATAAAACGACAGCATTTAGAGGGAGAAATTGAATTGCAAGAAAATTTGAAACCCTGAACTGAACAGACACCTTCACACCCCCCGTGACCTGACATCCTTTAGTGTGATCTTACTATGCCGGGTCACAAAAAGCACAAGGACTTGCAGAATGTGGCTGCATGAAAACGCCATAGAGTTTCCCTCCCTTACCAGGTCGGCAAGGGTCGCTATTGAGGGAGGCACAGTAAAAAACACCACCTGATCCCGCACGGCCTTCCTCAAGAACCCACATCTCTCCTCTCCAGGTCATCTCCTTTTTGCACATATGCTATGCTTGAAAAGGCTGCAGATAAGCAGAGTGTAGAAAAGCTGCTCACCTGAAAGTGCTCTCGAAGAAGGCAAGGGCCCGCGCAAGAGAGATGACAATGACCGCCGCCACCAGAATGGCATACACATACAGCCACTTTGGGTCATGCTGATCCGCTGCAGGCCTGTAGAAACACAGAGGCCCATGCTATTAGGTACGGCCATCATTTCAAGCAGCATGACTCGAAACCCACTGGATTATGATAAGCTGGTAAGCAATGATTATGTGTTATCCCCTGTGCTGTGCAAGAACACTTGCAGCTCAGATAAAGGGAACCACGATCTGCCTAAAACACATTATGACTGCCACTTGCAGCTCCTTGAAGTAGGTTACAGCCATGCAATTGCAGACATCACACAGATTTCCAGTGGTGAAAGCTTGATGACAGCGGCAAGCTAGCAAGATGATAACAAGCAAAGCTGCAGTACAACATTCAAGTGCCACCGTCCATGCATTGACATGCAGTGACCTACGGATTTTTGATGCAGGATAAAAGGGCATAAATGAAAAACAAAAGGGAACGCAGCGCAGACCTGTACGCCCAGGTGGCGAGCCAGTACTCCGAGCCTAGGTAGGCCGCCTGGCCCAGCAGCAGTGAAACAAAGATGAAGACTGTGGTAGTCACCCCAATGTATCTGCAGTAATCTGCATACACCCGCGACTCCACACTTCCTGCGCAGCAAGCAAGAAACGCAAGCCTCCTCATCAGACTAGACATTCATGAGTGGAATGCTGGTGCACTCTGCAGGAGCTGTATTTTAGGATTTTAGGGTTTTAGGGGTTAGGGTTTAGGGTTTGCCCCTATATTTTTATTTTTACCCGAAACCCTATACCCTAAAATTAAGCAGTGCATGTCAAAGTATCTTATGCAGTACTAGACGTTCTAGTGGCATAGATTCGGTAAGAACGGCAGTTCTGCTGACTATGTGTTGTGCGTCTTGCAGGTGACACTTCAGATTCTTCTGCAGATAAAAGCGGACACAGGACATTGCCAGCATAAGATTATCCGACATAAAAAATCTATAATAAAAAATCAAAAAATCTATAAAATCTATAAAAATCTAAATCTATAGAGATCAGATCTTCACACAGTATCATGTTGGTTAGGTGGGCATGTTGGTACCTGTGGCTCGGTCCTCTGCATCGATAAGGCGGCCGTGAGGCTTGCCCGTCTCAACTTCTTCATCTGCGCCGCTGCTCCCATCCCCCTCCTTCCCATTGACTCCCCCGCCGAGCCACGTCGGCCGCCGCGCAAACATGCTGCATACCAGAAAACTTACAGAGATTACTATATATGCGTCACTCCCAATTTCCAATCTCCCTTCATCGTCCTTGTGCATTGGTCAGTACGGCGGCACAATGGTACAAAGGAACTGAACCAGCAGATAAGAAAAGGAAGGTGTTATTACCAAAAGCGGTGCTTGGCGAAAATAAAGTCAAATATCACCTGCTCAGTTCGCGGCGCATGCGTGAAGCTGCAGTGTTGAAGCCAGATACCCCGCTGTTGAGACTACTGTAACGCTCCCCTGTCTTCGGCCCTGCTTTATTATTCCTTGATGCCCCCGGGCTCTCTCCAATACACTTCTCCTCGCCGCCGCTGCCGACAGTGCCGAACACGCTTTGCGGCACCTTCGCCTGAGGGTGAGCTTTTGGATCCACCCCATCTCGACTGTGTTCCTGCCCTGTCTCGGCTCCATGTGAAGGCACCCCATGACCAGCGCTCACATCCTCTGGCAGAGTGGTCTGTGCAGCGGGTGTCCGTGCATCTGACGGCGTCACCTCCGCCGCTGGATCGCCTGATCTGGCGCCGGCTTCGGCTGCGCGCCCGTCTGACTGCGTTGCCTCCGCCATTAGGCCGCCTGATCTGGCGTTTGCTTTCACTTTCTGGTCGTCCGACGTCGTTGCCTCCGCAGTGTGGGACGCTGTGACTGCATCACTGATGCCCTCATCATACGCAGCGTCGTCCAGCTCAGCGGCGGCTTCCGCGCAGCCGCCGCCGAGCTCCGCCGAGAAGCCGCCGGCCGCAGACAGCTGCGCGTAGCTTCCGTCGGCGACCACTCGGCCGCCGCGCATCACGATGACCCGGTGGCAGCCCGGCAGGTGCTGCCTCTGGTGAGTCACAAGCAGCCGCGTCGTGCCCTGCCGCACACAGCACAACCGAGTGTGTCAGGACAAAAGTCCTGCCATTTAGGGCATCGGTTTCCAAGTCTGCTTTTGGATGAAAGGCCTGCCATACAGTCAATGTGTGTCGCTAAGATAGTGAAATGGCGGAGCCAAGCGGGTGAGCAGCTTGCTGTGTTGTTATCGGAAGCCCTGTTGTGACCGGCGCCACAGGGTTCAACAGAAGCTTGGCATGTGCAGAATTCTCTTGACACACAGAAAGCTTCCGTGATAACCCCTGCTGTTGTTCAACAGGAAAAGACACATCATGTGGCAACAATGCACTAATGAATTTCATCACCCTGACCATTCTGGCCATTTGTCCATTCTAAGCAAGAGCATGCTGCCCAGTATGTCAGCAAGTAGAAGTACAATCCGCGGCACACAATGAAGAGGATGCCTGCCGTTGATTGGTGCTTCTTTTGTCGGCACGCTGCTTGAGCAGGACCAGATAATGTACCCGTGGTAATGCCAGGAACCACTGCTTCCGCACAAACGCATCTAGGAAGGTTCCTTAAGACAGCAAGGCAGAGTTTGGCCCCAGCTGCCTTCCATGCTTACAATGCTCGCTCCCATGGCAACCTTGCATCTAAGCTTTCAGTTTCTTGGTGTGCAGTGGAAAATCAATCGCGTGCCTGCATGACTCCCTCCGGTCCGATGCATCGTTTGAATAAAATGCGGCCGACGCGGGGGTCCACAGCGGATAGAGGGTCGTCGAGCAATTGGATGTCCGCGCCAGAATAGGCCGCCCTCGCCAGCGCCAGCCGTGCCTTCTGCCCGCCTGCGCACAGTCACGACAAGGTTTTGGTGTGCAACTGCCGGAGTGCTACTAATATAATCCTGCCAAGCTGGCATGTCGTGAGAAAATATCATAATGTGGGCGTTGGGGCAGCAGCTAATGAGCAGGCACCATTTTGCAAATTTAGGCCCACCGCTCCTGCTTAGACAGGAGCTTGCAGGGTGCTGCATCCCTCTCTCCTCTGCCACAGGACACCCATGAAATTTGCATCACAAATCCCTGTTTGTATAGAACTGTTGACCATTGCAGACTGAGTACGCGTTATTGCACAATTCCTGTCAAGGGGCCGAAAGAAAAAATCTAATCCTTTGACAGCTACTCCGCAAATACGGCCACTCAATCTGTGGCATTTCCCAACGCGTTTATCCAGGACTCCCACATATACTATATCCTTGATGGTCACACCTGATAGGTTGATGCCCCTCTCGCCCAACTCAGTCATATCTCCCGCCGGCAGCTGTGCAATGTCAGCGCCCAGCGCGCAGGCCGTCAAGACCTCCTCGTATTGTGCCTCGTCGTAATCTTCTCCGAAGAGAATGTTGTCCTGTACGCATGTGTAACAGCTGCTAAGGAGTCACGGATGCAAGACTGGCTGCTGTTGCCAAAATCAGAGGGCAGAAGATGACTCAAGCAATTGCCAGGCATGCGTGACAGCTGGTCACAGCATGTAATGATGGGGAGCAAAAGAGGAAAACCTCTTTTTCACATTGCTCCCGATGGTATCCTGGTAAGATCAGTCCTCACAGCTGCACGACTTAGATCCGGATGTATCACAGCTCTGAAGAAATGGAGGGAATCTTCAGGCGCACACTGAAAGCCACTGGCCACTAATACTTTTGAATTCAGATGCTGCGTTGATTACTCACCCGCACAGTACCAGACACAATCCAGGAGACTTGGCTGCAGTAGGCGATGCTGCCATGCAGGCGTGGGCAGTTCTGCGCGCTGTTCCCTCCCGCTCCCTGCAGCGGCAGAATCTCCCCCAGCAGCGCTTCCAGCAGCGAGCTCTTTCCAGACCCCACCTACAGGGGTGTATAAAAGTTGATGACCAAAGGCTTCTCCACCTCTGGCAAGCTTCTGAGCTTGTTTGTGATTTGAGCAGGCTCTTACCAATCGAGAAGTGTTCTCCCGTTGCATGCCGCCGTTGCCTTCAGCCAAGAATGTGACCGTGTCTGCTGACCAGCCAAATCAGGCGAACCCTTGCAAGGTGCAATGCATTGGCCACATATAATGCGTGATTTTGCGTCACTTTGCCCACGGTCCCTCATTGTGAAGCAGATCGCAGATGACCACAACACTTGGCCAAACGCAAGGGACCCGTGGACCAGGAGAGGGTGCCTTTCAAAAAAACGCAACAATTTGCTTTCAAAATGTGGAAGGGATCTGTACCAAAGCACCATTGCTGTGGCACACTTCTCCGCACAGGGCCCACATGCAATTTAAATTCAGTTTTGAACACAGAAGAAAATTGGACGCACCTCGCCGCAGATTCCCACCAGCTGCCCCGCGGGGATCACAAATTGCGGCGCCTGCAGCGTCGGCCCGGCGTGCTTCCTGCCGGCTTCCAGACTGCGCCGCGATCCCGTACTGGATGCGCCCGTAGATACGGCTCCCAGGCTGCGGGCCGAGGTGCTTGGTCCCCCCGGCGGCTGCCAGGGACCCCCCTCCGCCTCCAGGCTGCGCCGGGACCCCCCTCCAGAGCCCCGTCCCAGGCTACGGGCTGAGGTCGTTAGCGGTCCTGAGGTTTCTGTGTTGTCTTCTGCTGATGCGCTGGGCTTCGCATCTGAGCGGGCCCCGTTCACTTCCAGCTTCACCTCACTACCTGTATGCAGCGCACGTACAACAACCCCTATTATAACTGTTATTGGCGTAGCATCTACATTCCACGCTGCCAACTTTGATGCTTGAAAACAAGGCGTCTTTAGCTCCTTCTTGACCAGCATGATCTTCTTGGAAGAGCACATGCAGCTTCAGGGAATGCACCGGGCAGGAGCAAGCGCACCCTGCTCAGGCTTGGCTTCAGTTTTTTTGGACATCCCAAACGCCCGTCCCACGCAGCTTTCCATGCGCGTGAACATGCTCGGCCGGCCCTCGTCCCGAAGCAGCGCCGCTGTGGCCGCCCTCTGTGCCGCCAGCTCAGCGGCCGGCAGCCCCGCCCAATTGTCCCAGTCAAAGTCCGCACCACGCAACTCCACCGCAGCAGCCTGCAGCAGTCGTTAACCGTGTTGCTACTGTCAATTGAAACATGCCTTCTACTGCCTAGAGAACTGGGATCCCACGGTGGATCACTTCTAGCAGCATGTGCGTTGCCTGGTACACTACCAAAGAAGTGTTGGACAAATCCTGATAGGCACACGGTTTAATGGCGGAAAGGATTGTTGGACGAATCCTGATAGGCACACAGTTCAATGGCAAAAGCGCCAGGTGTTTTGTGATATCTGTTCAGAATATCAATGCGTGGGTTTTCAGCACGGCAATTCATTGCATAGGGGCAGTGCAATCATCCATACAATCCGGAACTCAGCAACAGAATGTCCATAGTGGACATTCTCTGGATTCAATTTACTTGAGTCACCTCGAGTTCGCTCCCCTGCCCGGCCGGGCAGGCCGGAGCGGGCAGCCGGGCAGGAGCGGGCGGCTCCGGCAGCGACAGAAACGCGCTGAGGCGGCGCAGTGAGATCTGCAGCTCGCTGAAGGACTCCACTCCGCGCACGAAGTAGACGGCCATGTAGAGCTGCGGCAGCCGCAGCAGTGCCAGAGAATATGCGATGCTCGGCACCGTGAGCTGCCTGCCGAGTGCATGCGCCTGCGCAGGTATATTAGCGCAGGTTAGTGTCTGCGCGCCAACTTCGCCATCGAGGCAAAGGTAGGTGCCTGGAAGCGTGAGGGAGTATGTACTCAAAAAGTGGAGCGCACAAGTGTGAAGAAAACCAGTAGTGGGGCGCACAAGCGTAAAGAGGGCCAGTTCAGTACCTAGGCAGGACAATGGAATGCGACGCTTTCAATGCCTCTTCATGATGTGAGGGTCCAGCAGTTGAAGGCAGGATCTGCTCAGAGCAGCAGACCCCGACAGAAAAACTGCCGCCTGCTCACTGCTCACTGCAAGAACCTTGACAATAGAGCTGTAGCTGAGTATCTGAATGCCTTCTTTGGATAATAGAAACACAAGAGAACTCCTAGAGCATCTCACCCACCAAGCCAGCATTGATGCGGTGGAGTTCAATGGCTGCATCAACAGTGTCATTGTGAACAAGTTCATGTAGAAGCTACCAGAAGCAATATGGCCACAGCAAAAAAGGGGACGAGCTCTATCTGCACATGCTCTAAGCATTGCCCCAGTTGGATATATTTTGGCGTGGAGTAACCTAGTCGACCGCTTGAAATCTTGCCGTATGGAGCACAGTCGAAGTATATACAGTGCATCTGAACATGTGCACGCACCACGGCAAAGGCGATGAGGTATGAGCCGGTCTGCTGGTTTGTTGAACCTATCCTCAAGAAATTCTTGCATGAAATCAAGCATGCCGCAGCAAGGGCAAGGGATGATCTGTCGTTTGATATATGCTGTTGATCCTCTGCGCGCATCGCTGCAAAGGTGATGAAGGATGAGACGGTCTACCAGATTTTGCACCTAGCTCTAGAAATGCACGCACGCAGCGATACTGGTCTGATTGCAGGAATCCTCCAGAAATGAATAGACGGGATCAATCACGACGCAGCAAGCAGCAATAAGAAGAAGTATTCTCAAGAGTGTTTTCGCACCGCTGCGAAGGTTATGAAGGATGATGCGGTCTGCCGGTCAGATCCTCCAGAAGAGACCGGATGAAATAAATCATGCTGCGGCGAGAGCAAGGGATAACGTGCAAGTGTACACAGTGCGCCTGAGTATGTGCGCGCACCGCAGCGAAGGTGATGAAGGAAGAGACGGGCATGATGAAGAAAAACATGGCCATGTTGCACGCGCGGATGCGAGCCATCTTCACCGCGTGGAACGCCTCGCCAGACCGGATCTCCTTCAGAGCCCGGCACATCGCATCCTCCCACCCTGCATGCATGCATGCATGCATTTCTCTTAGTAATCCTTTGCCAGGGGGAAGTAAATAACTGAGCACCGTGCCCTTGGTTGATTAAGTCCTGCAGGAATTTGGCGAATCCATCAAGGGGTAGGCTTTGTGGAAGCCTTCACCTGCAGCTTGTCTGCAGACACACCTTTCCTCTGGCAAGAACAGCGTGTATTTTAATAAATGATAAGAAACCTTTGCTAGGGGTACTGAATGTGGTAAGCAATTCACTGGACCCTAAGGTGCCAGCTTGACCTGCTAGACCTGATGGGGAAGGCCGGAATCCAAATCCTGTCATAATTGGTGCTCTTCGTGCCTGCACGATGTTTCAGCCCAAGCACATGGGGAGGCTTTGCTTGCCAAAAAAAAGACTGCATGCATGTCTAAGAAAGGCCTGGAACCCGTGCAGGTTGCATTGCATATAGCAGACACTATATATACCTGGAGCCCCGGCTGGTGGGGGGCGGTATAAATACTGAGCACTGTGCCCACAGTTGATTGGGTCATGCTTGGATCTGGCGAGTCCATCAAGGGGTAGGATTTTGGCAGCCTTTACTGCAGCTTGTCTGCAGATGCACCTTGCTTCTGGGAGGAAAAGCGTGTAATAATAATAATAATAAAATATACCTGACCACAGCAAATTGCAATATCCGGCTGGGAAGCACATGTAGGCAACTCCCTGCTTGTCAAGCGTGCACCAACAAGCAGGCAAGCTTTTGTCCAAATGGTCTGTTACTTGCGCATTGGACACCTAAAACGAGCCTGTGTGAGGTTCCCAGTCATTCAATGGGAGAGTATGGGAGAGAGGCAGCCGGCGATGGCCTTCCCCCAGGCTGTGTCACAGGGGCCGGCCTTGCACATATATGACACACAGAAGGCCGCCCATATGAGGCTCTCTAGTCAATACAGAGGGAGGGGCAGTATGGGAGAGAGGCAGCCGGCTTTGGCCTTCCCCCAGCCAGTGTCACAGGGCCGGCTCTTGCAAATATGACAAACAGAAAACTGCCGATACACGCCTTCCAATTTGATGACTTGGAGGGCATGGAGGGAGGTCCCACCCAGCATTTTGACGGCAAGGCAGCCGGCAACGGCCACGACCCAGGCAGTGCCACAAGGGCCGCCTTTTGCACATTTGACACACAGAAGACGGCATGTTGTGCCAGCCCTTTGACACACAGAAGACAGCATGGGCGGCAACATCCAGACCTATACAAGCCTCTCTAATCAAAACAGAGGGAGGGTGAGGGCAGGAGGTCTCACCCAGCATTTTGACGGCCAGGCAGCCGGCGATTGCCTCCCCTGCCAGCCGCACCCGCTCGTCCGTGTACTTGGCCGTGTTTGTGCGCAGCTGGCCAATGTACGAAACCAACGTGCCCTGTGCAGGCAACAAAGCCATTCCTGAAACATGACAATGCGAGAAATTTTCTTGACTGCTAATGGTCTGCTGCAGGATAGAAGCAATTACAAAAAAAATCCTAACTGTTGAATGCTTCTATGCTTCAACGAGAGCACTGGCTACTGTGGATCAGTGCACACACATAGTTCACAAAATGGGTGAAATGCCTTTTTGATCTTCTCAAGCTTTGTGCAGAAGCTCAAAGTTTATATACGGTATGCGTCAGCTGCTTTTAACCCAGGCTTTCAAAAAAGCTATTTGTCAAACACCCAACTATCGGCCTGGCAGGATGTGCAGGAGAACACCTGCTACCTTAGAGAATACCGCTGTTCTTTTTATTCCCCAGATTTCATCAGAGGCGCACCTGGACAGGGATGACTAGCAGCATTGTAGCAACGCCGGCAAATGCGGCGGCGGCTCCGAGTTGCACAGAGAGCAGGATGAGCACGGTGGCGAGCTCAAAAGGGCCGCCCCACAGAAAACACCAGAATGGCAGCGCGTCATCAAATCGGCGCACATCGTTCGACACCAAATTCACGATCTGCACAGCACAGGAAGTTGAGTGCTGGCAAAAGGGGTAGGCCTATAAGTCCTGGAATGACTATGTTAGGAAAGACTTGGATAGTCTTGGGCTGGCCCTGACATGGTGGGAAAGGTGCCAAGATAGGCCGAGCTGGTAGGCTGTCTTAGAAACGCTGCTGCGACACACCTAAGCCAACTGTGGCTTAGATAGGCATACAACAACAACAACAACAACAACAACAACAACAACAACAATTTTGTTTTGAATTCACCAGGCTAGTGAGAGAACTGCAGGGAAAATAACGTTTGCATGGCTCCAAAAATTGCCCCCATTTCGTTATTAAATCTGAAATGGGTCATTTGGAAGGGCTGCAAAAAGGCCCCAACTCGCGCCTCCTATAATTCCCAAGGATGATTGCTCTTGATCCAGGTGGTGGAACACTAAGACGCAGTTGCAAGAAGCCTCTTGAGCATTTGGGACCACAGCCATTACATCATGGTACATCATGCATGGTAGGAGGCAGGTAGCATGCAATACCTCATCATATGATGGACACTACGACTGTTCCAGGAAGCAGGACGCTTGTATGCCCAACAGATTCTGCAAACAATGCATTGAAATGAAGGAGAGCAGAGACAGGCATGCCGCATGAAGTTCATGAAGTTTGGGCCCATAACCTTGACAGGCAGAGCATGCATGGAAGGAGGCAGTTTGCATGCATCACCTTGCCAGGGCTGACATCAGCGATGGAGCTGCTGTTCAGCCTCAGAGCCTTGGCGTACACAGCCGCAATGCACTGCTGCCGCATCGCAAACCCAATGCGCATGCCAATCCTGCGCAAGCCAAGCATGTACACCATTTGATACTCACCACATCAGTCTACCTTATTTATGCGAGCCAAAACAGTACTCATGCTGAGCTGCACTAGCCTCTTGTAGGCCTGGACTCGCCAGCAACATCTGATTGACTTCTCGTCTCAGTCAATTCCGGTGCAAGCCAGCATGGCATTTGCTCTCTGGCACGCTTCAAAACTGGAAAGCAAATTCAGATCCAACGAACCAAAGCCAAGAGGGTGTAGAGCAGTCATGTGGCGGCTGCGGCTGGGACAGACGCCCAGAGTACAGAAGAGCAGTGGGGCACACTCTTAATCCCCACACTCTCTATAGTCACATATTTCCTTCCTTTCAGATATTAATCAGAAACTGGAGAGGTCGGCACGTAGACAATTGCTTGGACAACTTCTAGTCTCTTACCTTCATCTATTTGTGAATTTGCTGTTGTTTCAAGCTCCCCAGCCTCTATCGTTGCAGCTCAATCAGGGAGGTTGTCCCTTTTCTGAGGTGATCCTCCAGATTGGGCAAACAAAAAAAATACTGGCAGAGAGGGAACGCGCCAGAACAGCTGGTGGTGCACGAGGCACATGAGGTAGCCGGTGGAGCCGAGGCCTGCAGCGATGGCCCATCCCTTCCACAGAGGGAACTCCGCGTAACCCACGGCATTGTAGCCGATGATCCACTCCAGGAAGAGCTTCAGCAGCACGCAGGAAGCTACCCTGCAGGTGCCATGCATGACTTGAGTGATTACTAACAGTGTGTTGTTTGTTAGTACTGTACTGCACCCCTACGGCAGTCAGGAACGGCTCCTGCAGCATGTAGGAAGCCACCCTACAGTTGCACGCATGCATGGGCAATTACTGCAGATTTGTCGGATACACCGAACATGTTGATTCTCAGTGCAGCACTGACCCTCGACAGCATGCAGTGGGTCACAAGAGAGCAGATGCATAATTTTCCAGATCCTCAAAGCATGAACAGTGAAAGGGTGACAGCGACACACGAAAACCTTGCTTCTCGAATCTCACGTGTGTAGTTCTGCCTTGCTATCAGGCACTTCAAGTCGCAAATCTCTGGCAGATGCCCGAGTCGTTGCAATTTGCGGAGGCTTGATTCAAGTCTAGCAGTTAGCATTTAAAGGCGGCATTGGGAGAGCATGCAAGTCTTCATTGGCAGGACTTGCCTGATGGCTATCTCCAGCAGCAGCCAGATGCAGTGCCAGAACATCTCCAGCCTGTACAGCCGCACCAGAGTCCACCCCAAGAGATTGCTCCCAGATTCTCTTCCCTTCTGCTTCCCCTGCACAAGCATTTATACCGTGAAGATTTGATGGTGTCTGCAGAGCATAGCACTTTGTCCAATCCGAAAGAGCAGGGCAACTACTAAAATATTACATGTATGGTGGAGACATGCATGTGCCCCTGATCATGATGTATTGCATGCAGGGCCTAAATTCATTTTTCACCACAACAGCCATGCGCTGCTTGAACACCAGACTGCACTACTGGCTTCTGCGGCGCTGCTTAGTAGAAAGATTGACAGAAGATGTACACCTTCAGCTGTTTGTAGGCCTCTTCGAAAGTGCGAGCCTGGTAAGGAGCACTGTTCCGCTCATCCACAAAGGCTTTGGCTGTGTCCTCTCGTATCTGCTGGCGAGACCCCTTCTGAAGCAGCGGCGCAGCCCAGTCGAAGGTGATCTGCTGCCACATGTTGGCATGCATCTTGCCCACTGGCCTGTTAAAGCCAATGGCTGCAAACCACTCCTTGGTGCCCTTGGCAGGGGCATCAGGAGCGGATGACTGATCATCCATTTTATAAATACTTTGCCACTCTAATTCAGAGTAGCAATTAGAAAGTGTTTATCGCCAGCAAGACCAGATGTCTCATGTTCACGTCGGCATGTCTGAGCAGGATCTGTCCAGCCTAAGGCCATACAAGAGATCTTCAAGGTCGCATTGTCTGATCTTTAGGGATAAATAAGATGGTAGATTTTGTTAGATGTCACGTAGCCTTTTTAGAAATCACAAAATTGTAAAATTTTGCCAACACCATGTGATGATTCAACAATAAATTTGGACGACACTAGCACACTCTCCCGACGATAGATATATAAAAACAAAGGCACTTCTACATGATACAGACGCACTTCTCTTCATAGCGATGCCCTCATGGGCGACCAGTGGTGTCATTCTTGCCACGACCCAGCACGTGGCCATGACGAATCATGCATGACGGATCTATCACGAGCAGATTGGGCTCCCACCAAGAGGTTGGTGAACTTTGGCTGCAATAGACAGACAATAAATCCTGATGTCATCATGCTTGTGAACTTGGAAAGACATATAGCAACAAACAACTTTCGTGGATGTGATCTCCGTTGTGATCTGAACAACACAGCAGCACTTGCGGGTGCTGCGTTCCCAGAGCAATAGTTTCATCAGTCTTAAAATCATCCGAATAGATACATCATTTTCCCTAGCACGATCCTGCCCGATCCTCATCGGATTGTGCAGCATCAGCTTGCAGTTTGTTGAGAAACAGAATTGTTTCTTCGTCTCGAAATTATTTTTTTATTTATCCAAATGGCTGCAACGGCCACTTAGCCGACTCGAGAATTTGTTAGACCTGCCAGCAGATGAGGCAGCTGCTGGCCAGGCGCCTCTATCTTCCCACCAGAATCTCCAGCAAACGCCTTCATACGCACATCTGCATGGCATTCCAGCCATACAGGCGCACGCATGGATCCACTGGGAAGGATGTCAGAGCACCCAGACGAGTCCTACTAACCAACGACGATGGCCCAGACTCACCCTTCTTCAAGACCTGGGTGCCAGCAATAAAGGAGATCACAGGGTAATTTTCCCTCGTTCAGCTCAATCCTGTGTCCATCTTGAATTCTGAAAGTTTCACTGTTTTGTTACCTGGATGCCAACCCATTGCATGCTGGGATGTGGAGACCAGAACTTTTTACCTGTGCTGTATCTCCTCCATGCATGCTGTAAGAGTCATCCTTGTGTGGGCAATCAGGTGGGAGACCTTTGTGTGCCTGCCGGCGGGCCCTGAGAGCTTTGTGTCCAAAGCTCTTGCCAAGGGACCGATCCAGGTATTTAATGACCTTCTTCCTTGCAGCACATGCCCTCCATGGTACAGTGGTCATTTTATTTCCAAAGCACCCACTCTGCCAGTCACCGCTTGTGCCTTCAAGCCTTTTACAAGTTACTTCAAGCTTTTTTTGCCAAGGGTCAGGTGCATATGAAGGCTGCCAAAGTTTTATTGCTAAGAGCTTTAGCAATTAGAGTTGCGTGGGTTGTTTTGAAGCTAGAAAGCAATGCCCATGCGGAAAGATAATCTAAAATATTGCCTGTGCAAATCTGAAAATGCTGGTTTCATGCCCAGGTGTCCAGGATAGAGGAGGGTGTGCTTCATGTGAGCGGGCCTCCGGCAACTTGTGTGAACATCGCATTGCACAATCTGGGACTCACAGATGTGGACCTGGTGATCAGTGGGCCCAATGTTGGCCACAACACTGGCCTGTGAGCAGCTCTCCTCCTCTCTTCCCTGTACAAATTTGCCCCCCTGTTTTTCTTTCACGTGTGCCCCCAGCCTCCGGCAAAGGATTACATGGGAGAACAATAATCGTGAGCCCTTCTCTGCCTTTTGCAAATTGCAAGCATGTCTGCATCTCTTCTTCCCATGATAAATGGACCCCTCGCTAGTTTTCACATGTGCCCAAATATCTGGCAAAGGTGTAGTTGGGAGGACATCAAAATTGAGCCCTTGTTTACTATTTTGTCAAAATTGCAAGGCAGAGAAGCCTGTCTGCCATTTTAAGCACAGCATGCTTCATCTCTTCTGCATTGCTGTGTCACCATTGCCTTTGTAAACTTTCATGCATGGAAGTTATAGTCAATGTGTGGACGTTATTGCCGGTACAATATCCGGGAGAGTGTGCTTTGCTGATTTGCTGATGTCATGAAATCTGTGCAGGTCATCGCTGATGTCATCTGGGACCGTGGGAGCTGCACTGGAGGGGGCACTGGCTGGAAAAAAGGGAGTTGCTCTTTCATTCCCCTTCTTCAACGGCTGGGAGAACTGGAACCAGGAGGACATAGACAGTGCAATCCAGGTCAGAGTTTTTTGTTCACTTATGTTTTCACTTTCTCACGTGAACCTGACGCTTTAGTGCAGGCTTTGTTTTGCAGAAATGGCGCATGACACAACGCATACAAAATTTCAGCTCAGCGCATAGCTCAGCTTGGTTGATGTGGTATATCTCAGCTGGACTTGGCTGTCGCATGGTCAACTTACTCAAAACAAAAATTGAGCAACCGGACCCGTGTCACAGGGCAAGCAAGAATGATTGAAGTACAGACTAGAGAGGGCTGCAGACCAGACCTTCAGGCCCCACAGATGTGGCTGCAGACACTCTGTGTGTATGCCCTATGGCCTTCGGGCTTTGGGTTTGCCGACACTGTATTCATAATCACATAATCACAGACTAGAAAGTCACCTGAGGCCTGAAGCTCTGTGCAGCGGCGATCAAGACATTAGTTCCGGTGTCTGTCATTCCAAAATTCGAATTTGAACATGTGGCTCAGGTTGCAGGGAAGGTGGTGACAGATCTGTGGTGGGACTGGCGCCCATCCGTGGAGCTGTACAACGTCAATGTGCCCCTTGGATTCAGGGACGAAAAGGGGCAGCGTGTGGAACCAGAAGTCATTTTCACAACCATCGACCGCGCGTCCTACACCTCTCTGTACAGTACGTCTCAACCCTTCAACGCGATATTTATTAAGGGTTTAGGTTTAAGGCCTAAACCCTAAAAAATAAAATAAAAATAATAACAACGAAAATTTAAAAAATAAAGTTGGTGAACATAGAATTTTGAACAAAGAGTATTACAATACTGGAAAGTAAGATTCGAACTGCTGCAAAGGCAGCTGCCAATTCTGAGCCTTTTCACATGCCACGAAAGCAGCCACCCAATGTGGCATGCAGCATATGCTCGGTAGAAGCTTGGAACATTTGTTACTCAGCCTTATTAAGAGGTTGCATTGCATCATTGGGACAACAAGACTGGCTAAAATGATGCTGTGTAAGCTGGCGTGTGGCTCCTAATGCCTGAAGAATCTGGTGCCGTGTCAAAACAGTGATTGCATACATTAAGTGCAAGCATGCGCAAGTGTGGGTTCTGAGCGGGCAAGAGCTTTCTGCTGCGCGCAGGACAGAGCGAGACAGATCCGGACTCATTTGTGTGGGCGCCAAAGGGTTTGAGAGTGTTCCAGACAGATGACAGCGAGCTGCAGAGAGGGGCTGATGTGCACACAATCAAGCACGGCAACGTGAGCGTGACGCCAATGGTTGCTCAGTTCGCTGAGTCTCCGCACTTTGAAATAAATTGATCTCCCAGCTATGACGGTGTTAAGATAACACCGCTTGAGCTCCACAGTTGAAGTACTCCCGCCGCTTTGTCACTGGTAGAGGCGCAGTCCATTCACCAGTATCTGTGACCGTTAAAGCACTTCCTCTGAGCGCATATCAGGGATGTTTCCCCGCTGCAGAGAAGGCACCGCCAGAGCAGCAGCAGAGACAGGCATGTGCCTGAAAACTCCAGTGTAGAGTCCTGAACTGTAACAGAGTTGTACAATTGTACTTCTTTGCATACTGACTGAGCCATGGCCTGCATTTCGCCCTATGCAGATATGCTGCACCTGAAAAAGAAGTGGACTGGTTACTGCATTGTCGTGGGTTCTCTTACACAGTTTAATCCCACACATTGCCAGCTGTGCCCTTCACGTAATAATCTGGGAATACCAATTGGAAGTACCTTAAGCTTGGAATTCCTTTGCAGGTAGTGTATGAAACATTATATTACATTACTGCGCGCCACCAAGGACTCTGTGGCGCATGTGCTGGAAAAACAGCACTTCATCACCAAACCCAGATGCCAGAAACTCGCTCTCCATTACAATCGACCCAATGGTCTCAAGCTCGGCTGTGGCTGACTCCCTCACTTGCACCTCAAACAACACGCTGCCAGCTGCAATCTGAGCCAGACTAAGCCGCATGTCTTCCTGCATAACCACCTGATAGGCGGCTGTGATCTCTGGAGTGGGCTGTAGAATGATCTGGTAAGGCGCTCGGACATCTGCTATTGGTACTTCTGTGCCGTCTGCTTGGACCTGTGCAGCCTCTAGCATTGGCAGGTGCCTTGCGTCCTCCGGCCTGGTCAAATCACACAAACCACCAATGCTCAAACTCGAGTTTTCACAATTCAAAGGAATGCAAGCTTTTGACATTCGACGCTGAGCGTTTTCCTGTCTGTCGAACAGCACTTGGGGCCAACATCAAAGAGGCAATAGGGGCTTGAGCCTAACATCTGCGGCAATGTTTTCACAAGGCAAGCATGCACCTGCAAATATATAATATTCAGTAACCAGATGACCTCCAGTAAACGCCAGGGCCATTCATTACTATGCAAGATTGAAAGTGAGATCGAGCAGGGAAGCCAAGGGTTGCACCTGTGAGCCGCGTTTGCGGAAAGAGTTGGGACGGCAACAGCGAAAGAAGCTGCCACAACTTTCAGCCTGGCATCTTGCGGCGGCGCAAGCACATTCGTGTAGGGGTGTCTGAAGGCATTGAAGTCATTCCCTTGGCCGTCAAGGGTTGGTATTATCAGGAAGTTGACCGAGGGGCGGCCGCTGATCAAAATCTTGAGGCCTGCGCCCGGCTGGAAAGACCCAAAATTTTTCATTGCTGGAGAGAGACGCAGCAGTCCTGCGCCACCTGACTTGAAGATCCCACTGTACCTGCGTGCATATTTGTACTATTACACGCTGTGCCCGGTGGACGCACTGTCTGCAGAGCAAGCTGCATGCTAACCATAAGAGGTCCTCCCGAGCTTCCAAAGTCCACCTCTACCTGGATTCAACTTCATTTTCTACACATTAGATCAGACTGGAAAAGCACAGGCAGCCGTTTCATGCTGCTAGTGAGCAGGGCTGCTGTGACAAAACCAGGTGGATTACCCCGAAAGCTTGCCTTGAGGCCCGATTGATCTTCAGGGAGACCTTGCAGACGCTGCCAAAGGTGTGAATGAGCCTGACGCGGCCCCTGGGCAGCGCGTCTGAGGAGTGCAAGAAACTTGCCCTGAGGTAAGGTGGCCACAGCAGCTGGAGGATTGCCGCTGCGCCGGGCCCCTGAGCGGGAAGTGCGGCACCTGCCGGGTATGTAGAGGCTTGTATGCTCGCCCAGAGTGCATCGCGCTTCTGAGACGCGCTCAGATCCTGATAATCCTGGGGAAGGCCGGCCATGATGCCTGCACGATCAGGGCCACAACCCTCACCGCGAAACCTTCTTGGAACAGATCTACCCACAAAGACACTTTTTGTTCGCAATTTAACTCAGATGTCACTGATACAAGTATCAAAGAAGGTGAGAATGGTCGAGACAGCTTCGGGTTACTCTATATCCGTCAAACGTGGGGTTACATCCGAATCTCTGTCACTCAGCAGTTTCCTGCTATATTTACGATGTGTAACGGGCGTTTGATCCAATGAGTTCGGAAATAAAGCTTTGGCAGTGGCTAGTTATGTCCTATCAGTTCGGATCGTGATTGCACTTTCAGCGATCGGAACGGAGCAATACCTTCCAAAGCAACCTGGAACGAGGCAACGTCAAGCGCCAAATGGGATCCAACTGGGGGAGAACTTTCCTTCCGCGTCACATAAAAATAAAATAACACGGATGCAATTTGCTTTGTTGCAGGATGTGAATATCTTCGAGTGATCCGACCAGGCAATACAAATTACCACCCAGCTAGATCGCAACTGATCGATGACATGAGCAGGCAGAGAACATGCATGCAACATTGAACTTCTCCAGCCTGGACACATTATCATGTGCGTTTCCTGTTAGTTGCTGCAGATTATTCCCTGCCCTCCTTTATCACCATCACCAGGCATCACCAGCACCTCTGCCTTCTACATCTCTTCCATCACCAGCATCTGCTCCTGGCTCGGAGTGCTGCATTTGCTCATGGGATTGCCTTCCTACATGGCTGATCGCCTTTCCACTCCTTCTTGCAGGTAGTGTTTGGTGTCTGCCTGCTCTCCTGTTCTTTGCCTTGCCCTGATTCACTGTGTGTTCCTCTTCAGACCGAGCCAGGCATACTTATCCATTTGTCACTGTGATGTTGTTTGCCTTTTGTGTCCTGCTTGTCTGCATGTGTCTGATCTGTAACAGGATTGCGTCAGTATAGGCTCTCCTCTAATTCATTCACATAATTCCCGCCCCAGCGTGCTCACCCTTTGTGGGACGTCTCAGCGTTTGTCGCCTGGGGTGAGGTTGCCCTCTCCCGGAGTCCCCCCTGCGTGCGTGTTGCCCATCCTGTGTGTGGGGATGCGTATTAAGGGGCCTATGGTGACCGCTTGCGTTTGGGTTTCCTTGGCTTCCAGAGGTTGAGGAAACCGGCTGTTGTGTGTCCTAACAGATCCTTTCTCCAAGAATCTCAGCACGCCTCCACATGTTTCGATCACGATACTTTGCCATCACACTTCTGCTCTGCTTCTCCTCTTCCAAGGTGGGTTTCCAGGCTGGTTTCGGTCAATTCGGGGATCCACATGGTTTGAGTCTTGTGCTTGGCTTTGATGGGTTAGCAGTGCCGAACCATTCCTGGAGTTTTGCAGGCGATGAACTACTCGGCTCAGTGGGCTGTTCACCTCCCTTATCAGTCCAGCTGCCGCCCCACACGCAGCGCCACCTTTGTGCATCAGGAGATCAGGAGCGCATGGCCAGGTACTGGGCTAGGATGCAAGGTCTGGTGTCCATGGGCTATCTTGCCCCTGGGCATCCGCACTTCCCTGCAGCGGCGGCCGCTGCTACTAGACACCTGTCAGCAGACGCCCTCTTCATTGTTTCCAAGCTGGTCCAGCATGGGCTGGTCCCTCCATTCAACCTTCAGGAAGAGGAAATCCTGGGTTCCTTGAGCACCTTTGTCCGGGCACTGCCATGTCCGCGCTAATGTCCAGTGGGGCTTCCTTCCGGCCCGATCCAGTCCCGTTTGTTGATGCTTCAGCTAGGCTGAGTGTGTTAACTACTTTGCGTTCTGCGTTGCTTGGCTGGTCTGCTAGGTGTGTCGCCCGGCGTTTGTAGGGTACAGTAGAGCGCCGTGCTCCTGCTTTTGCATGGCGGTATGGCCTGTCCTGACTGGCTTTTCTTGCTGATACGGGAGCTTTTTCGTGATCTCCCCGGCGTGGGAGGCTGCTCTTAGGCGGTCCCGCCACAACTCTTTAAGGACTGTCATGTGCGTTCCCTGTTAGTTGCTGCAGATTATTCCCTGCCCTCCTTCATCACCATCACCAGGCATCACCAGCACCTCTGCGTTCTACATCTTTTCCATCACCAGCATCTGCTCCTGGCTCGGAGTGCTGCATTTGCTCATGGGATTGCCTTCCTACATGGCTGATCGCCTTTCCACTCCTTCTTGCAGGTAGTGTTTGGTGTCTGCCTGCTCTCCTGTTCTTTGCCTTGCCCTGATTCACTGTGTGTTCCTCTTCAGACCGAGCCAGGCATACTTATCCATTTGTCACAGTGATGCTATTTGCCGTTTGTGTCCTGCTTGTCTGCATGTGTTTGATCTGTAACAGGATTGCGTCAGTATAGGCTCTCCTTTAATTCATTTACATTAAGCTTTCACGGGCTCCATCACTGCCACCCTTGCTTGTCTTTTGCAATGAAACAATGCCGCTTATTTCGGTATTTGTCATGTGCATCCCAGCCAGTCACGGCAGCCAATGTGCTTCAGAGCTGCGCTGTGCATGCAGCATAATATTATCATTAGTACCGTACACGCCTTTCCTGCCAAAAGGCAAGGCTCGCCCTGCAGACAAGCTGTAATCAAAGGCTGCCACAATCATACCCCTTGTTGAACCCACCAGATCCAAGCAAAATCCAATTGGCTCGGTGCTCAGTGTTTTCACCGCCACCCGCCAGCCGGGGCTATGCAGTATATGATCATAAACAAACCCATCCATGAAGACCTTGAAAGCAGTCTGTGCTACAGTTGGCAGGTTTATTTGGGCAGCTCAGGACAGCACAGCAATGGACACCTGGCAGGCCAGAAGGCACAGCAGCACTGCTCCCTGCACGCTGTGCCGCACAGTCGGCTTTGCCCAGTCAAAACTGTCCTGAAAACCTGCATGACCGACTGCAGAGCTGTCATGCACCACCCTCACCACTGCCTGTAAGACCTGAACACTGGACAGCCCAGCACCACCCCTGTCAATTTCAAGAGCTCTCCCATTGGCTGCATTTTCTGCAGCTGTCTCTGTGGCCTCCATCTTGCTGATCAGCCCGCTATCAGCTGAGTCTTCCTCCCCTGCAGATGCTGACGCATCTGTCTCTGCTCCATCTGTAGAAGGCTGGACATCAGTGTGCTGTTCTGAGGCGACTGCCCTGTCTGCTGCGCTGAGAGAAGTAGGCCTGTCAAAAGGGAATCTTGTGAAGGAGAGGTGAGTCGGCTGAGCAGTGCAGTAGCTGGCTAATCTGCAATGGATCTGCAGTTTATAGGTGCCTGGGGTTAGCTGGCTCACTGCGATGGTGTTGTTTGGCTGCAGCGTGGCATTCCCCAGCAGCTGAGCATGCATTGTCGGAGCTTCTCCTGCGGACGCACGCATGCATGAGACATGCTAGCCTGCCTGCATGCGCTGCATGCATGCATCTGTGCATGCATGTAGACTCCACTGATCCCTTTCTCCTTCAGCGTGCTGGGCAACACTGTGTCTGCCTCCAAATCTGGGGGCTTTCTTCAGACATGGACAATCCTCAGGGCTCTGTGGGAAATAGAGAATCCGCATTGTCCCATCAAATGCTGGGCTTCTTGGACGTCTCTCACAACTTCCTCAGCCAGTGCCTTCCACTGATGAATCTCCACTGGGCTTCACCCGCTCTGAGTAATCAGAGCTGCTTGCTGCCTCACAAGGTGGAGAGGGAGCTGACCTCTCTGTTGGTCGCTGATGGCTTGAAGCAGCAGGGAGCACTGCTGGCTGCATGGGGGGTCCAACTCTGCGTTCAAGACCAGTGTCTGCACAGAAGACTGCACCTGACTTCCTTCCACTTCCTGCATCACCAGTTCGTTCCCTCAGATCAGGAATAGATTACGAAACTTACTGTTGAATTAAATAGCATGCTTGGCGTGCATCGTTTACCTGCCAAGATATCTTAAGCAGCGCAAGCTGAGCACTTCTGATCTTCAAGAACCTTTTAAAAACCAGGCCACGCAAATCTAGAGAGCCTGGGTCATAAGCACCTTCAAAGCTCCGTGTGCCGTCACAAGCAAGCCCGTTAGAAGGCAAAGAAGCGTTGCTGTCTTGCTCAGGCGGCTGGCCATTCTCTCCCCTTGAAGCTACAGGGTATCAGTGCTGCTCCCTTCTTGGACAAGGAGATTCGGGTGCAACTGGTCACGTCAGTTCCCACATGACTGATAATTCGTTCTAAACGTGGGAAGCTTACGTCTGCAACGCTGCGGAACCGAGACACTCGTGCTAGAAGTGTGCTCTTTGCTCTGATCAAATCTCTGAGCTGGTACCTTTCCAGCAGGTGGTCTGCAATTTGATTGCAGAAGACGAGGTGCAAGATGGATGAAGTGGTTATTTTAGGTCTGTATGCCACAGGGTTGAATCAGGTACATCAGGCAAGCTGCTGGCACCTCAGGAACCTTAGCCCTGGGCTGGCAGAAGGCTACAGGTGCAAAGATGCTGGCATGGATGGGAGGCGCAAGAAGCAAGCTCAAGGCACAACGGAAGGGCAAAGGCAAGGGGAGAGTGCATGCAGGTGCCACTCTCTGCTTTGCTTGACTTTGTGCTCCTGGAAACTCAAATTGTTTGTCTTTCTCCCTGCTAGCACATAGGATTGCATCAACCTGTACTATGCAGGAGAGGTCCGGAAGAGGACAGCATCAGCCAGGGGAATTGTTGGCAGGCCTAAAATAACGCCAAGGAAGACTGTGCAAGCGCCCCTGCCCCTGCCAGAGGAGCCAGCTGACTCTGATGTCCATGGCGATGCCACAGCAGAGCCAGCAGAGCATGGGTCTGACATGAGCCAGGGCGAACCAGGAGTTGACCCTTTTTCAGTGGAGCCATTGCAGAGTCCAGCAAAGGGCTCAGCTGGCAATTGGGAGCCTTATAAGAAGCCCAAGAATGTCAGATCTCTGGACCTGGACACTATTTGCATGTCCCAGGCAAAGAAGCCCAGGGCAGCAAAAATGGAGTCTGAAGCATCCCAGTAAACATACAACATTGTGAAGATTTTTCTGCTGAGCAGATGCCAAAGGAGGGTGCATCCGAAGCATGCAATGAGACAAGGCGGAGCTTTGCGCAAGGGCCAAAAAAAACTTACATACCAAAGCCATTTAGAGGGTAGGGAGAAGATGCCGCATTAGGCTGCGGTGCTCCAGCACAACGCACTGTGTTTCGTTGGAGATGAAGGCAGCAATAAAGCAGGCGTCAGAAATTTCATGTCCTCACAGGGTCAGAACGAAATGAAATTCCAGGAGCATCACAAGATCAGGTGGACATTCTGAACAGCTCTCTGGTAACAGTAAATACCAGCACTCAAGACATCACATTGCCTTGATACGCTCTGGCAATAGAAACTCTTCAGATTTGGGTGGAGTACATTGCCCCCGCTGCGCCCTAGTGACAGAGTATCTTCAGATATGAGCACATCACATTGCCCCGCTCCGCTTGCCGCTGCTGCCATCCAGAGTCAGAATGGGTCCGTAGAGGTCCGGGCGCCTGTCGCGGAACAGTCCCCAACTGCAACACACAGTCCTGTTTCAGGCCAAAGAACCCTTCTAACTTTGGCGCACCCGTCCCTGCTGTGCTACACGGTAACAGGCAAACAATCCCGTCCCTGCAATGCTGCATGCGCACATGCACAGACTTGCAGAACACATGCATGGTTCTCAGTTTGGTCAAATCTGCAGGAATCTTGCAGCTCTAATAGTGCAGGACTATTGAACCTGAATGACTGTGTGAGAGATGACCTTGATGCTATCGGGCATGCATATGACTGGTGGAGGATGTGCAAGAATCGAGAAGACTGGAGAATAATAATCCAGGTGTTGCTTGACATACCTAGTCCTTACGGACTGCAAAACGTGCAACAACAACAACAACAACAACGACAACAGCAAATAATAATGATTGAACCTGCTCACAGCAACCCCAGAGACAGCAGAGAAAAAAGTAGAGGGTTACTAAGGGTCAATAGGAAAAGCACACCTGGCGCGTTGCCATCTGATGGCTTCCAAGTCAAAGGTGGCCACTCCGAAGCCCTCCTTCCTGTCAGGGGTCAGGTCAATCAACTCCCCTTCTGTCTTCTTTCCAATCTGCACACACACATGCACACTTTGCTTTTGCTCCTGCTGAAAATTGATTTTGCTAGCTTTAATTCTCCCACAGCCTGTTCAGAAGATATCTTGCATGCAATCGACCAGCATGCATGCATGCCTGCCTGCATGAGCTGGCTGCAATGCGCTGGCATCTGCATCACATGAGCTGTGCTTTGAATATCAATTGAAGGAAAGTCAGTCGGAATACAATAGCAATGGCCGATTAGCAGGATGGCAGAGGAGGTCATGCCTGTGCTTTGATCTCTCCTGTGGGCCCGGCAATGAAGGAGCCGCCATAGAAGGTGATGCTGCCTGACTCAGCCTTCTCCTCCCCTATCCTGTTGGACGCCACCAGAGGCACCTGCATGCAGCCAATCCCAGCATCTCCTGAGAACACAATGCCTCACATCAGCTAGTTTTCCAGATTCACCAGTGCAGCCACCGCAGAACCAAGACAACCAGCATGCGCAGGGGAGCATCAATTACTTTGAAACACCATGCAGCAACTGTTTTGCAGCTCTCGTATGGTGTCGACAACACTTCCAGTGGACAGACCCCATTCTGCTGGTTGGTCACAGTCACACCGCAACAAAATGCATTGAATGTACAGAGTTATGCTTATCCCTCCTGGCCTTGTGTTCTCCTCTGTTTGCCAGACACATTAAGACTTGCCTAAAGTTGTCCATCTGGGCGCTCTTAGATTGGGGTCTGAGTGAGCGGGGATACTGTGCAGGAGAGGAGTGGCGCAGGGGCTGGTGGCCATGTGGATGGGATTCGATGCTGGACTCACTGCCGAGACAACGTTGAGCTGCAGAACAACAATTGCATCTGCCAAAACGTTGACTGTACAGCCCCATAATGACAACGCTGCTGACAGAGGACAGTTCTTTGCCATGGGCTCCCACGAGGCAGCGCAGGGACCGAAACTTTGTGTGCCGTGCTGAATAACCGGCCTCTGGCAAGAATGATGCTTGAAAAGAGAGAAAGTCATGGCATGAATTCAATATTTGCTAACAGCAAAGGCCTCACCAGGTTTGCGCCGGCGTGCCCGCACATTACGCGGGTCCAGTGCGGGTACGAATTCAAGCTCGGGTCCTGGGGCTCGCTCCCGATAGCTGTCGGGTAGAACAACACCTGCCAAGACGTTTTGAACGATCTTAGTCATCACAAAGACGTGCATCATCCATCCATGCATACGGTGGACATGTCCATAACCCACTCCGCATTGCAGTAAATTTATAGTGTGTACCCTATGGCCCCTTTGTGGTGAAAAGCAGATCATCACAGAGACCAGCGAACAGGGCAAAGGGAGGACCCATTGAGAGCACGTGGTGGAAGTGTGCCACCACTGTAGTATGTGTCATGGGCCAACCCCCTGCTCTGTCAACATGTTCAGGATTCCACCAACCTTCTCCCAGAGCATGGCAAGGCCAGGACACTTGGATTTTGCATTGTGGGATAGGTAAGGAGTGAGATGTCACCTCTGCTCCCATGAGGGCCATACACCTGGCAGCCTCAGGGAACCACTGGTCCCAGCAGATGGCCACGCCAATCTTGGCAAACCTGGTCTGGAATGTCTGGAAGCCTGTGTCGCCCGGGTTGAAGTAAAATTTCTCCTGATACCTGCCACATCGGCGCCACATCAGCCCTGAATTCTGTGTTCACATAACAGCCCCCTTGCAATGCGCAGCTAGCCTTTCGTCCTTGGAAGACATAACCACAAAGTTACAAGTCCAAGAGCACTGCGCGCTGCAGGATGTTGCAAAGAACACAAGACATAAAAGGACAAGCAATGCAGCACTGCTAAGGAAACCGAGGAGGAGATAGTCATGGCCGCCAGCCTGGCATTGTTGCACCAGCGGCCGTATCCCCGCAGGAGGATCATGTACTGTGATACGTAATATACGGTACGCATGTCCTTAATAAATAATGCCAGGGGAAGTCAGGATGAAATAAAGCAGGTGGAGTGACTTACCCGCAGCCGTCTGGGATGTGGGACTTTCTGTAGCGGCCAGCGCAGGTGCCGTCGGCATCGAAGACCGCAAGAGAGTTGAAGAAGCTGTTATTGGCGCGTTCAAAGTAGCTGATAGGCAATGCCACCTGGAGCTCCTTTGCCAGGTCAGCGAATCTCCGCAGCACTGGGTTGCCCTCAAAGGGGCGTGCCAGCTCGAAGAGCTCCTGCTTCTGGTCCTGGCAGAAGTAGGGCGTCTCGAATAGCTCCTGCAGGGACAGATCAAGTCGGGATCCTGTGCCTTCATTTACTTGAGAGGCTTGCGTAGGGCAGATGGGCGACACTATGTGATGAGGAGCCTCCATTCTATCAAAGAATGAGTGTATTAATTTGAAGATGCGCACGCAGAAGCTTGCCTGCAGCAAGATGATATTTGCTCCTGCACCTGCTGCTTCCCGGACCAGCCTCTCTGCTTTTGCCTGCACAATAGATGAATACTTGGCTTTCACTGCCGAGAATAAGGAATTACTCCATCCATCAAAGGCTTCTTGCGTCAACAGGGACTAACATTGTATGGGTCTAGCCTAGTCAGACATCGCCATCAGGGCAGAGAATACATGAACTCGGTTGTAACAAAGTAGAATGTGGTGCAACAACGTTGAATAGATTCTAGAGTTTCGACAGTTCCGATCTAGAAGTGCTCGCACCAAATTGTCTCCCTTGTCCCAGCTGCACGAGATCTGTGTGCATGCCACCGTCACTTCCCTTTTTCCAGGCATGACTGCGATAGCTCTTGAGTACACTTGTACACCGATGGCTGAAAAAAACTTTTTCTATGGTGTCATTTATGTTCAGATCGCCTTTTGGCTGTCTTCGAAATGTCGTAAACGGTGGAACGAGTATCGAGTGAGTCACGCCTTGATTTCAGGCACCTGATATCACGTGCACAGAGTTCTGTCGGGCTTTATGACTCCAGTCTCGCAGCAGATCCAAACAGTGATCAGTGTTTGGATATCTGAGTGTCGGAAGCACACATTCACAGGTCACAGTGTTCGCCCTTGCAGGATCGGTACAGATCATCAATAGAAAATTTGAGGCCATCTAGCCTCATGCCACATGGCTGAAGCGGAAAGAATAGCTGCTAGGTCACCACATGGCGCTTGCACTGCGAAAAGTTGTGTTCAGCGCTGTTGCGACCCCAGGATGGACGCCGGATCTGGTCAGCATGTCAACTCGATTGGGCGTGGGTGTTCGCAGCCTTACGGGATTTGGATTTCTGTCGAAACTGTGGGGCAATCTATTCAAAAATCCAGAGGTATGTCCGCTCAGAGAGCAAGTGACGCGGTTTAGAGGGCACAGCACGTCTTCTAGTGCTTGACACCGCCTGATGCGTATCTTGCACATTGTTTTTTTTGCAAATAATTGGCAAGTGCTTGCCAGTCATTTTCTGCTACCAAATTTGGACTGGCTGATACATGCAGGTCCAGGCTTTGACAGACAAGGTCAACGAAGCTATCACAATGCGCAAAGAAGACACAGCGGTCTTGTCGCGACAAGTGGATGTCTTGCAACGCAATTTAGCATCCTTGCGTCGCCGCAATGAGAAACTGAGTGAGCAGCTGGGTTACCTGAACGAAGTTGCCATCAGGCAAGCTCCACATTCCCCCCTCACCTGACTACATATGCTCTTTCAGTTGCTCGCCTAAGCATGCTCTTTGACGGCTCTTCATTTGCTCATTATCTAATTGCTTTCAATTGCTTGCAAGCATGCATGCAGACTTTGCACTGCACTGCAAAGAATAATGCCCCATTCTTCTCAATGCTTCATGAATATGCCCCATAATAATTGTGACCTGCTGTTGTAATAATGACAAAGTGAATAAATTTTTATGTGCAGGGAAGCAGTGGGGAAGATTCATGGCAAGGAAGCCGCAGAGCTGGCACACATACACAGTCTGCAGGGACTATCCTCCCTGATGCTGTCCAAGGATGTACCCGCAAGGAGGCGCGATGCCGAGCTAGCAGCCCGCCAGAACGCCCTTGTGGAGGCTGTAGCAACTCCGGTATGCAGCATCGCATGCTTTGTCCCTAGATCCCTCCTGTCCTCGGCAGCACAAATATGCATGCAGTGAACATGCAGGTAATGATGCAGATTGCATAGTGATGCAGATTGACAAAGTGGGCATAGCTGCGATGGCACCCATTGCATGTTTCTATTGGTAAACTTACAAACCACAACTCGAGTTGTGATTGCCTGATCAAACAGGCCAGCTCCACAGCTCACAGAGCTGTGCAGTTGTGACTCCTCACTGTGGTGATATCAAGGATAGGACAGGCACTGAAGATGGAGAGCAGGCATGACTATGTGGAGTTGCCATGGCAGGAGTGCTTTGTGGCCTTTGTGCGGCTGTTTCTGGGGCGGCTAACGACCTATCACGAGGGCAACCGGAGGGCCTTGTCTTACATCAGAAGGGCACAGGCGGCAGCAGAGGAAGCCAGCCTGCACCTGGGAAAAAAGGGCGGATTGAATAGGGGTAGGGTGGTTGAGGCTGCCATCACAGAGCTGCAGACGCTGGAGGCTGTTGTGACCCAGGAGGGCGGCAGTGAAGGGATAGAAGAAGGGGAACTTTCAGAGGTGGGTGCCTCATTCTCTCATTTGTGCCACAGCAGTGCAATTCTCCAGGCAATCAACCATTGCGCTGGCAGCACCCAAAACTGGTGCAAGCTTGAAGCCTCATCTGTTGAGATCAAAATTCCTGTAGCGCCGGTGTAGTCCACAAGCCAGCTGAGTAGACATTCTACTTGCAAGTCCAGTCATCCCGGAGACTTGATTTCATGCCGGGGTCTGATCAACTACCTGTAAAAGTCCTTATACCAGGCTGTTGCTACTTGTACGCAGGCATTTATTGAAACCACATTTGAAAAGGGCCACTGCCTGCGATGACGTCTTGGCAGCTTGTTTCTACAGAGGAGCGCATGCTAGTGAAATATTTAGGGCTAATCTCAAATAAAAATCCCGCAAACCCCAAGTATACTTTTTGACCTTGCAGGTGGATGACTTGGACCTTGAGGACGTCAGGGCCATTCCCCCTGCCTACTGGGCTGGCAGGTTCTTCTCGGGGTTGATAAGATATTTGCGCGCAGCCAAGGGCGGCCTGATCAGGCTGCGGTTCCACCTGGCGCAGCCCGACAGCCTCGGCATCGCTCTCCTGGTGCATTGGTTCAAATTCGAATTCAAGCCTATGATATTTTGAACAATGCAAATTCATTAATATTTTAACAAGAGGGTATGCAAGACACGCAAGGAAGCGCAAGCACCATGCAGAGGGATCCTGGCATTAGGAACGCAACGCATGCAATATAGAAAGCGGCAGTACATTTCATCGGTATCATGTTCTCCACCAATCTACCTCATCTCCAGGCCATCACGTGTGAAGATCAATTTTTGCCGCAGAATGGTATTCTGCGCATGTGATGTTGTCTAGGAAGGTGTGTTGTACGTTTGGGGACACTAATCACTTCTTTTGGCTCAGTTGTCTGATGTGCTGTGAGCAGGCGGCGGCTTCCTCGCAGCTGCTGTGCGCGCAGTTTGAGCTGGATGGGCGCGGGTCTCTGGAGGTGTTCCCTGACTCAGCAGTCATCTCCGTGTTCGAATACAAATCCTCACAGTCAGGTGCCGCTCTTGCAAGCTGCCCTATCCAACTCGTGAGCCAAGGGCTCAAGCTCCTGTCTTAGCTTGCGCTCAATTGAAGGAAGCTCAGCTCCTGCAAGTTTCAAGGCTGCCATGATCAAAGATCAGTGTGCAAGAGCAGCCTGAGCAGGTCGGAAATTGCAGTGTCAGAGCAGGCAATGCCATCAGTCAAATTTTTAGTTGCACTTGATCCAGGACTGTACGGTAGGTTGGCCGAGAGTGCTGGTAAAGTTTTCAAGCATTATGTTTTCTGATGGAGCTTGTGAACACAAGCACTGGCATAAGCATCCTGCCTTCCCTTTCCACATTGAGGTGGTGAAAAGCAACTGTGGTGTGTCATGTGCAGGGTTTCCAAAGGGCAAGCGCCAACTGGCGGCGCGGCTGCAGGTGCTGATGTGGGCGGTGCGCGTATCCGGGGCAGTTCCCTCTGGCGTGCCCATTACGGGCCGCGGGCACCTCTACCTGCCCGGATACGCCCGTTTTCGGCCCCACGACATCCAACTTGATGGCGGCAGCATGAGCATCTCCATCGCCTCGATTTGAGTATTTTGAACAGGCACTCTGCATGGAGTGCCGTAGGAATGATCTTGAACACTGCAGAAGCTTAACATGCGAGCCTTTTTATTGGCTGATAAAGCCAATAATAATAATGTATATGTTGTATATCGATTGATGCAGCCGGAATATTTGCACTTGTGCTTGAAACCAATTTGAGGGCTTTGAAAATCAGCGCTTTGATGACCACATAGAGTGGTCTATAACTGATACGGATGGCAAGCAATATTGCACAGCATGCTGGCATTGGCTATTTTGTGATATGCTTCGTGATGCAAAACTGCCATCATAAAGCAACACGCTCAGATGGTTCCTACAGATCGAACGCTACAGCCTTGAAAATGCAAGCCAAGAGTGAGCTGTCAATAGTTTCAAATGACAATCCTACCTTGACCAAATTTCTTTGAACACATTCACTGCTACGAGTACTTGATCAATTGTCTGACACATACACCGCATACATTTCTTGGCCAGAATCTAAGATCAGCAGAAGTCCCAATTGATGAGCATGGCATGTCATGGGATGCGTATCCGCATGAATATTCAACTTTGTCCTCATCTGTGGTCCCCACTGGCTCTTTCCAATAGAAAGCATGACGGTATTGCAACTTCCTTGCGCTGGCACCGGGGTTCAAATTAGACATCAGACAAAAGAAAGCCAATTGGGCAAATCAAACAGAGCTTCACGCGCGCAGCGGGAGAGCAGAATCAATTCAGCCCATGACTTCGTCCTCCTTGTGAGTCTCGATGACCAGGTCGCTGGTGGGGTAGCTGACCTGGACACCAAAACAAACAGAACACACGTTAGACAAAATGCCACAAGCTACTCGCAACACCTGCCCTGCATGTGCCAAACGCATGGCGGATGACTAAGAGATGACTGACAAGGAGTCTGGCTGAAACACATGAGTTTACGGGACACTGAGGCAGGGTGCAGGGGGGTTCAAGCGGAGCAGCAAAGTTGAAAAGCAGAATATGAAACAAGGAACCAAGAAGGAAGCATGGGCAGCAGAGGGCGACAGGGTTGCTTATGAAAGGGAGCACATAGCCTGCGGCAAGCAATATTTAAACGGGGCCAGCAAGGGCACAAATTCAGGTTTTACACGATAAAACAAGGACTCACGCAGAGGAGCGCGTAGCCGGCCGCGACTTGGTCTTCCTGCAGAAACTGCTGTTCGTCCTGGTCCAAAGTCCCACTCACAATCTTCCCGGTGCAGCTGGAGCATGTTCCGCTGCGGCAGCTGTAAGGCATGTCCACCCCGGCATCGTCTGTCGCGTCCAGAATGTACGTCTCCGCTGCGGCATGCACACAGGAGTCGCTTATTAACATGTAAGCGCACAAGGTCTATATTTTAGAATTACCCTAAATATGGCTAAAATTACTAGCATCTTAGAATGTGATGTATATTTCTGCTGCTGAGCGCAAAACAGTTACTCAGTCAGAGGCCTCCATGCCCAAATAGAGCTTGTTGTAGACAATAGCTTCTTGTGGGAGGGCTTGCAGTGCTCAGCCTACTACCAGGCAGGCTGATACTAGGTTTAGCAGTATCCGGCATACAAAGCCAGTGATCAAGAACGGTGAGGAACCCTAGGAAACTGCTGGAGGAATTTGTCCGATCATTGGCAACGAATCCACTTCTGCCCAGAGAGAACATAATAGGCATTTAAGAAGATGCTCGTTGTGGGGAACAAAGCACCTCAAGAAGCCCATCGCTGACGGCACCAGGCAATCACGTGAACCACGTGAAGCTCTAGTGGGATCAAAAGATACAACAGCGTAAATTTGCGATCACTAGTGTAGGCTTGGGGAAATGCAGGATGCCAAGTCGGAGAACGAGCACGAATACAGGCGAGCCAAGCCCTACGCCGTGTTGCCCTAGGTTGCTTTCAGGACTTCATCACACTCCTCAAAAAAAGAGACTTCCCTAGTTGCAATGCTCACCGTCGACCTCGACGACCTTGTCTGCTTCATCGGGATATTTGAACGTGATCGAATACGCCCTCACGGCAAATTGTGCGCGCTTCGGGGCGTCCTGGCGCAGTTTGGGGCGGAGCCTCCCGTTGCTGCCGATCCGAGCAACAGAAGACAGCGGGGTGCAAGAGGCCAACATCTTTGAAATGAAATGTTGTTGCCTTTACTGTTGCACACAATGCAGAGAAGTGCACCATTGGGGAAATGCACCTCCTTTCCGTTCCGGGACACATTTAGTACCTCCCTGCCCAAGGGGATTGCCGAGGTTTCACAGCAGGGTTGCCCTCCATTTCATCCAGCCTGGCTGGCTCTCAAATACATATCTCTCCCTCACCCCTTTCCACCTCCCTCTCTTTCGCTCCCTGCTGGAGGGTTCCACCAAACAGATCTTTCGCCCTCAGCAAGTCTTCTTCACAGGACTGCCTTCACAGACCTGCCGAGGTGGCAGAGACGGCGGCCATGGCTATGTGGCACAGTCGTTCACCCTGGGCGGCCCGGCGGTAAACTTTGGTGAACGGCGCGGTGTTGCCGCCGGCGCGGCGCGCGCGCTTTTCACGCCGCGCCAGCTTCACCCACTTTGTTCGGAAATTTGTGTGAACACACCTGCGTGGCAGAGAAGATGCTGTCGAACAGACGCGGCCGCGCGGTACGTTCAATCACCCCTGCGCGGCCCGGCGATAAAAGTCGGTGATCGGCGCGGTGCCACCACCTGCGCCGCCGCGGCGCGCACGCTTTGCGCTCTGCGGCGGGCCGGGGCGGCCACGCGTTCCCTCTGCCGCGGCCGGGGCCGGACGGCGCGCCATGAGTGCCAGCCGCAGCTCGCGGCGGATGTCGGCCGGTAGCGCCGCCAGAACCTCAGGGTCCATGTCCTACGCAGCAATGCCCAGTTTCATACTCTCATTAGACCGTATTCAAACAAATTCGATTTCATTGTGTACTTGCTGCGAGGCCGTGGTGTTCAGCTGCGAGGCAGCACTTTGTCCTATCTTTGGCGCTGCGCTGCCTTGCTGCATGTCGTTTCACCGGAAGGAATGAGACATGAATCAGTGGGGGTATTTGACGAGATTCCATCCCCGCAGCAAGAGCCGCCAGATCCGACCTCTTCAGGCCAGTCTGTCTCTTGTCATACTGCCCGTGTTGGCTGGGACACAAGTTGAGGGTGGCCCCAGGGTTGGTTTAAGATCGATGCTATGATTCAATAGAGCGCTTGGAGCAGTCACAGGGGCCAGTTAAGAGGATCCTGTTTGTCTCCAACGAACTTGATTCCGTGATTCTACTCACCGTCTCGTCGTTCTGCAAACTCGGCAGAATGAGAAGACGGTGGAAAAGATCACGAGATCAAATCCGCTGGGAAGCACTTTGGCTTCCCAACTACAATAAAAGATACAAGTTTGACATCACAGCAGAGACTTCCCGACCCACCTCCTCGGTGCACTGCAACAGCAGCGGAGCGTCCACGGCGCCGCTTCTGCACGGCTGCGCAGCAGCTTCCCGCTTCCAGGAAGCTGCCGCCCCATCACCTTCCACATTTGTCCCTTCTTGTTGCTCCCCGGCATCCCCCTCTTCAAGCATTCCCGAATTACCATATCCGCTGACATCATCATGCCCAGTTTCCTCAACCCCAGAAGCTGGCGCAGCAAGTGCTGCAGCTGCTGTGCTGGGCTGAGCTCTGTGCCTGATACCTGCTGTGAGAGCCTCCCTTCCCAGCTGAGCAGGCTCTGATGCTGCATGCTTTCCCAGGGCACTTTCCAGTGATGCTGACGGGTGATTGTGGAGAGTTGAAGGTTCAGGCTGGTGAGCTTCTGGTCTGTCAGTTGCAGCGTGGCTCCTGTTTGATGCTGCAGCTGCGGGCTGTGAAGTCACTGCAGGCTCCTCATCTGCAGCCACATAAGGGACTTTTGAATCAGCACGTCAGTGTGCGCAGATACCTATGCCTCCATCCCTTAGCTGTTTACCTATAAGGGACACGGCAGACAGTCCTGGTATCCCAGTCTGCCAAGAAGAAAAAATGCAACAGTGATACTTGCCCCAAAGCGAAAGGTGGGATTTGCAACTCACCTGAGTGCACTGAAACAGGCTGAGCGGATGCTGACGGGGCAGGGTGACTGGATCCTGACGGGGGCGGCGACTGCTGACCTGGCGCTGATTTGGGCTTGAGGAAGCGTGTGATTGTGGATGCCCCAGTGGGAGCCGCCTGGAAGTTAGAGGCTGTCATGTAGAGGGATGTGATCGCCCAGCCGGGTCGGTCAGACGCCCACCGCTTGATCTGCGCAGAATCGAGACCAGAATGCCACTCATGAGATGGTCAGCTGGTACAAACTTTCTGTGACTGATCAACAATATTGCCAGAGGACTTGATGCTTTTGCCGTATTGAAGCCAAACAGGCATGCAAAAAGCACAGCAGGAGCACGCTGTACCCTTAGGTGCAAAGGAGCACAGCTCAATCAAGGATGCAAGGTGTTATCAGCTTTTCTCACGATCTATAGCACCAATAGCGGCAGCGCCATTCTCATTGCAAGCAAGGGCGAAGGGTACCTGACGATGGTACAGCTCGCGCTCAAAGATGCCAACACAATGACATCTTCACAAACACTTGAATAGGGACTAATGCTCCTGTGCTCGGCTCAATGGTCAGGACATGCTGACAGCGACTGTCAGGGTGAAGGCAGACGCAGAGCCTGGGGGCGTTCCCTCGCACCAGTTTGAGGCCGTCTTCTGCCATGGGCTGTGACTCTGGTCGGCGGAGCTGGCATGAGCGTGACACGCTGCCCCCAGACGTGCCCGGGCCCCCCTCCCCCCACATGCCCACCTGGCACAAAGAAAAGAGGTAAGGTGATGAGCAACGTGCGCAAGAGAATCCAGCCGCTCATGCCGGCAGGAAACAAGCTGGTAAGCAGCAAGTCATCGCCTGCAGAGTTCACTGATCTGCAAGACCTTTCACAACAGTGGAGACATTGTGCTGGTCAGGATCCTGGAGGATAGAACCGGCGAACAGGACTCTGCAGAGTATGACAGGCAGCCTCTTCAAAGAGCAGCCAAACGCCTTCTGCAATAATGTGTCCGCCGATTCAACCCCAGGATCGTGACCGGCATGTCCAGCTGAAGAGCACCTCGTAACTGCAGAGGAGGTACTTTTCCGGCTGCATTTTCACAAGGCAGGGGACCCTGACCCTCGGATCTTATGCCCTGTCTTCACATCCCTAATGCATGTTGTGTATCAGAATACCCCAGCTAAAGGTCCAGTGCATTGCAAAAGGAATATGGGCAGGTCAAGCTATCGATTCAGGGTCTAGGGTGTACAATAAGTTTTGAAGACAAATAAACAACCACAAAATTCCATTAGGAAGAGTCAGCTGCAGGTGAAGTCATCTGCAAACAGTAACCCACCTTACGATGCTTCTCGTCATGTAGATCAAGGCTGAAGCGTTATAGCTGGGCCAAGACCTTCACAGGAAGAGCCCAGCTATAGATTAAGGCTGAAGCGCTATAGCTGGGCTAAGACCTTTACAGGAAAAGCCCAGGGGAATGAGCGATTGGGTTCAGGGGGTGCGCACCGTGAGAAGGCGGGGCACGCGCTCGTTGTCAGCACGGTCCGCTGCAATGCGCTCCTCAAGTTCGTTGCCGAGTTCCCCCAGCCACTTATGGACTGCCGGGAAGGCTTTCAGTGCCGTGTGGCCCCGGAATGTCTTGCCGCATGAGATCGACTGCGGCAGCTGCCGCTCCTTCACCTGCATGTGCCAACATGAGTGTTGCCACATGTGGCTATCTAGGATTGGATTGAAGATCTACGTGAATGGAATGCTCCAAGAGACAGAGGTCACCGCAGAGGGTACTGACGAGTGCCCCCTAGTAGTCTTTGCCACCCCCTGCTCACATGGATCCAATGGGGAGATGCGATGCATACATGCAAGCATCCACCAGAGAGGGCAAAGACCCTGCTGATATGGGTGCTAGATGCGATGGATAGGACGACATAAAGGTCGGATGCAGGCCTCTTTGAAGAGTACGACATTCCATGAGCAATGACGTTATTAGGGAGACAAGAGGGAGGGAAAATTGCACCTCTTCGTCGTCGATGCCTCGGGAGAGGCGGTGCAGCCAGAGCGCATCGGCCTGGCTACACACCGCCTCCAGCCGCCGCAGCGGCACCGCTGACAGCTCACCTGATCAGCCCAACACGCATGTCACGTCAAGTCAGTTACCCCGCATTCAATAGATCTGGGTGTATTTCTTACTGGTGGAACTGTTGGGGTATCAACTGGCGGCCATGTCGACAGGATCGCATCAGACCTTTGCTTGCAGTCTGAAAAGAAAATAGCTCTGACATGCCTGACATGCAGATGAACACATGAAACACCCATTTTGAACAACGGTTCTAGAAACAAGGAGGGATCTTCCCACCAGCATATCATTACGCAATGACGATCACCAAATACAAATTAGAGGGCAGGAAAATCCACATCAACTGATGAGAAGCAGTGATCTGCAGTGAATTCACAGAGAACAAAGAGGGAATACAGAGGCAGAGAGAATACGCACCCACGGTTGTGATGTTGAGCGCTGTCATGATCTCCTCGCCAAATTTGCCGCCCAGCTGGCGCAGCTTGGGAATGGGGAGGCCCGCCATGAGGCCCGGCACGCAGTCGAGGGTGACTAATGTCTGCTGACTGGGCTTGTGCATGCCCGACGCCAGCTTGGCCAGGATCTTGTTGTGTGCGATGCCTGCACCCGCACATGCAAGTGCATGAAGCTAATGTTCAACTTTGTACAGCAGCACAGCAGAGCTACGCCACCCCCCAATCGAGCTAGATTTGGCTGGTCCAACAGTTGTTGTTGGACGCGCATATGGGAAAGCCAATGACCACTGCGCTTTTCAAGGAGGTCCTGGCACGATGTGGACTCTGCGCAGTGGATTGTATGATCTCATGTTCCCGTTGCATGAAGGGTTCAAAGTGTCCGCCCCAAACATGCCTGCCTGAAAAGAATGGGGACAATACTTACTCCTTTTCGGTCTCACATTCCTTTCCTCTGTGGCCCAATTTTGCTCAGAGGCAGCCACAAATGCCGGCCATCAATCACAGGTGCACATGCAGGAGAAGTGATTGAAACTGGAGCCTGTGATGAAAGCAGGGGAAATCTGGGAAGCATTCTATGTGAAGGCATGAAGACTGACTTTCCCACCTGCACAGCAGCCGCAGCCCAAATCTCCAATATCAAACTTGCCCATACGGTTGCATGAGCCGGCGTGATACAAAAGAATGCCAAAGAAAGAGGCAATGCAACAGAGGCACCCACCTGCGGAGCAGCTGTAGCCTAGCTCGTGCCTGACGGCTGCGCGCAGTTCTGCCACGACGGCCGCGCCGCACGCCAGCAGTCGCTGCCCCGGGCCCCAGGCGCCCACCGGCCGGTGCCACCACGCCTCCGTCCCACCCTCACCCTCCTGCCAGGGAAAATGCTATATCTCAGTCACAGCCTTAAAATTTGATGCATGCGCGGTTGACAATGAACTTCATGTGAGGTTTCTCTGGACACCAATTGGCGACCTGCTACAGAGAGCGACCTGACATGAAAGACAATGACTGGCCGGTGCCACCATGCCTCCGTCCTCACCCTCCTGCCAGGAAGATGTCCATGATCTCAGCTCAGACACAACATTCACGAGACACCCCTAGGCGGCCTGAATGCAACAAGAGACCTGTTCACGCTCACACCTAGGCGATTTGATGAAGCAGGTGCTGTGCAGTATATTCTCCTATAAACAAGCCGCTGTTCGTCCATGATCCACAACAGCGCCATATGGCACATGGCTCACTGGACAAACACAGTACCAGAAGTCCCATACTGCGACAACATAGGTCTCTTTTGGCACACACGCTTGAATGCAAAACAGATTACCCAGCAGCTTGCCTCGTGAAGCGAGGCAGAAAGGCGAGGCAGCGCACAGACAGCATTTTCAATCCCATAGCACCCCAGCAGAAGCTGCTCCCTTTTATACACCCAGAGTCCTTGGCAGAAAAAAGGGGAAAAACTAGGGGCTTGCCTCGCCACAGACATGAACCTCGCCCACATTAATGGGAAGGGGCGGGTGAGCAGAGCTGGCCGCCAGCCGCCTCTTGGCCTCCTCTGTTATGTCCAGGTAGCACTCGTCGATGGATGCTCGCTCCGCTACCGACAGCCTCGCCAGAATGTCCAGCACCTGCGCATACACATTTTAAATCATTGGAAATACGTTGCATGAGTATTGAAATGACCATGGGAACATGAAAATCGGGCGAATGAAGATACGATGTGCTTTAGCTGAAGCATCCTTTGAAACACAGAGAAGCGGTGTATGTGTATTGAAAAGGCCATGCCTTTACACACTGGGACAGATGAAGATGAGATATCATCTTACTGAAGCAAATGTGACGTGCAGAATGTAAATTTTGGCCTCTGCAAAGCCGTCAACCTCTGACTGGTCAAATGCAGATGCCGAACTAGCAGTCAGTAATTTTCTTTTCTGAGCAATCAGGCCTTTTGTGTCACATCTACAAAAGCTGGCGTGCACTGCACCAAGAATTCCTCGAGGAATCTTCCATGCAAGTATTAAAGCGTCACGCATTGCGAGCGCAGAATCACCTGTTTGCCGGATGCTCGATACAGCGTCAGGTCTGCCTTGCCATGGGCCACAGGCACCTGCACCAGATTCAGGTCTGGGCACACCTTGCGCGCATCATCCCCCCTCATTCCCCTGTGCATGCGCACTTGCACTTCATAGACCAAGCCGGGATTGTTCTTCAAGCATCCCTGCTTTCATGCATGCAATAGATAGCCCCACTAAGAGGTCATCCGAGACCTTACGGTCCAGAGAATTACATGCCATGCAACAATTCTACATGTCTCTCAGAATGCCCATCAAAAACGCTCCCAACTGCATGGATTGAATACAAGCAACTTGCATTGGGAAATTCTGGGGGTGCCATCCCGGGAACGAGAACCGGTGAAGGTACTGGCAAGTCAATTGGCATGCTTGACAGAATGTGTGCGGTGAAGGATGCATGATGGGGAATTGACATGCGCACCTTTTGACACCCTTTGCTCTGGCCTCGTAGCCGACTGCAATGAGGCTGCCATTGCTGCTGTTGAAGATCCGCTCCTCATCAGGCCGCAATGTGCTCAAGTCTCCATTCGGGTTGTACTGCAACTCCGCAAGGCGCCCTCAAGACAGTGTTGCGCTCGGAAATAGATTTACACGCTCTCAGGTAGTTCCACTCTAAGCGGATCAATGCGCAGAACAGAGAGGCACATGCAAGGCATGCAGACGGCCTACTCGCTAAGAGCACAGCACAGGCAGGTGTCTTGAGCAAAGGGGCTATCACGTCATGCCCACCTGAACCACTCCAGTCGGCTTGCCAGCCAATGCAGGGTGCTGCTTCAGCTCGACTTGAACGTAGAATGCTGCGCCACAAACGATCCATAGGCTTAGGCAATGGCTTGCAACGGGACAAGGACATGCAGGCGCCCTCTTCTCGACTGCAACTGTTGTGCTCTCAAGATCAACACATAGGGTCTTGGCAGACAACGTAAGTCTCTGACAACCTGTTGCAGCAGCTCAGTACAAGTGCCTCTGATCGTTGTGTGCTGACAGAGACTCTCACCGTCCAGGTCGACATGCGCGATGCATCTTCCAGCTTGCGCCTCCTCAAGGCTCATTGTTATTCAAGAGTCTATTCAACTGAGAAAGTGGTACTTTCACCCCGTCCAAGGCCAGGCTGCCCACATAGCATCAGCCATCCTATAGTCTTTGTTGTGCTCATGTTGTCGACAGGGTCCAGTGAGCATCATCCAGTGTATTGCCATCATGACCTAGCTTACTATTTGCGACGCCAATGGCAACGAAAGAAGCCAAGAAGGAGGACCTTAGTTCTCAAAGGCAGATTTCTCACTGCAAATTGGTCCAAAATTGCAGCGGTGAGCTATCCTACACGAAATTCTTTGCTTTCACCTGCGCAGAATGGTTGTCAATGCTCCGATTCGTTTCAAGAGGAAGAAAGAAGAGAGGAACGGATGAAGACTTCTGTGACGTCAATGCCGTGCTGTGCCAGCCACGCAGGCACAGCATGGCAGGCTGAATTCCAGCAGCAGGATCTAGCTTGCAACTACAATTTTGGCGGTTAAAGAGATCTACTGCACACTGCTTGATCAAAATGCCTGCTGCATGCGTGAACACACTGTATACAATTCCCAATAATATCAGTCATTTCTGCATAATTCTCCTTTAAAGGTACCCGGTAGGGCCTACCAGTAGTATATTAGTAGGAATTTCCTTCTTCGAAGCGGCTTCAAGGATATTTCCTACTGCATGCAGATTCCCGTGCCTATTTCCAGGTCTATGCATCAGCTTCTATACCCCTGAGTGCAACCAGCGCCTGATGTCCACAGAATTAATATTCTTTAAAGCAGTCACACGTGGCTATTGCAACTGCATTCGGCAACTGAATTCAGCAACCTTGCAACACTGCAACCAACCCACAAGTGGAAATATTCACTTGTAGGTGACATCATAGATCTAAAGACTGAATGTCCCGCCCAGCCACCTAGAGACCAAACCTCTCTTTATTATATGTCAGCAGACCTCAAGAAAGCTTTTGGACAGTTGCAAGGCACTCCTGCACAACATCTTCACGCTCAAAGAGCTGCAGCTTGGTGATGTAGGACTTCAACTCCCGCTCCTCCTGCTTGCTGAGCCTCCCATCCTCGCCAGGACTGCCTGCACAGCATTCGGATCACGCATGTGCACAACATTTTCTTGGCGCATCTGACTTGGCTTTTAGTCTGTAAATCAAGCAGTTTGGCAGCACAGCACATTCCATAAGACCAGGAGGTGTTGCAATTCAACTAGTATGTTCAAATGGCAGTCCAGGATCTCCAACAGGAAGCACCTTGCGCTCGAGGTGCAGCAACCTTTTGCAGATGCCCAGTGAGAAACTTGAACGCATCGGATGCATGCACCAACGACCAGCATCTTCACATGTGAGCAGATGTGCCGCCTTTTTGAATTCGATGAGGGCCTGGCACCATCTACGTTACTCTCTCAACCTGCAAGGTTGATGCACGGGGGAGAGAACACCTTTATGGGAGCTGTCCGCAAGCGCAGCGATGATGTCATCCACGATGTCAGCCGGCTCCCGACCAGCTTCCACCCACTGGAACAGCGGCTCGTCCCTGAACCAACTGAGCTGGCGATGGCACAGATTGCGTGAAGCCCTCTGGATGTCCCGAACCATCTGCACCTGCGCAGTGCACATTTGGCACACTGCATTAATATCTCATGCTCTAGTAGCTGCACCAAGTCTGAGTAATTCCTTCTGAGGTAGGTTGGCAACATGTTGAAGCTGGCAGGCCACTCGATCAGGTCAGAATAGCATCCTCTCAGTGGGGACTCCGTGAATGGGAGGTACAGAGCTTCAATCACCTGTCACCAGCTTGCACATAAGCCAAAAGCCTTCCTTAAGCAAGCAGTTTACATGCTTGCCCAGCAGAACGCTCTTGGCTCATGCGCAACCCATGCAAACAGAGCACAGGACTTTCTTGTGAACCTTATTTAGAGCTCCTTGAGTGTCCATATGCAGAGCCCCATTGCTACCAATAGAGCAGACAAGAGACGTGGGATCATTTACACAGGATTATCCTTGATAGGTACTGTGATTTTAGACCTACAGCGCCAAAGTGACCTAAACAAACAGCGCCATTTGAGATACAATAACGCACAACATGACTCACCAGATTGTCGCCGGTGATGTGGGCGGCGTCGGCCCGGCATCTCATCAGAAACTCCATTGCCTGCCGGTAGCCGATCGCGCGCGCCGCGCACTTCTCATCCGGAGTCAGCCCCTGGTCCAATAGCCACGCTGCCTCCTGCCGGGCGCATGCACGTCATGTGATAAACTATCCCAAGGTTAGTTGCGCTATCAGCTCCAGGATAAACATGGTGCAGGCCTATTAAAATCATATTATGCATGCGACGTAATGTATGAAGCAGTGTCACAAGTGTTTTCAACCGCGCTTCTATCCCTTCCACCTATCCCTTCCAAACAAGAATTGCCTGGTCATCACAGAAATGTTTAGACTGTTATGACACTGCCTGCAGAGTAACGTGGAATAGCGGGATTTTCCACTGCGCATGGCGTCCTATAGATGACCACAGGACGTTGAGGTACCACCAATACACACAATTCTGAATCAAGTCCATTTATCCGCCACCACCAAATTAGAGTTTCCGTGTAACCCCAAACCCCCATATTTTGGGGTCTACAATAAGTAGGATTGAGCTTGAGATTGTTTTGCAGCACTGATAACAAAACTGCGCCGCACCTGCAGCAGACCACCCACAACCATCTCTTCGCAGCGCGCGTCGATTCGGCGGTACAGCTCGAGGCGCGGCCTGTTCAGGAAGAAGCATCTAAAACCGTAATCCAAGGGGGCACCTGTGTCCAAATTAAGCTCCGCCAGGGGCTTCCCCCCAGTCCCCAGCAGGATCTCCAGCACCCTGTTCAGGCGGTAGTAATTGCCTGGCACCTCCCTCAGCCTGCCAGCACAGCAAATGAGTCAGCCATTACTACGCGTATTATGCATCCCTGCAGGCCCATAGCTGCTGCTGTCTGTCTTGCTTGGCAGGACAGTAAATTTATACTACAGCGAGATGCACTCAGCTGATTAAAAAAGACGGGCACTCAAGAGAATTGAGGTAGCTGCAACCGCATGATAACAAAATTTGCATCTCTGTAGGGTCCAGATTGGGGAAACATTGATGCCACTAAAACTTGACTGCACCGCACCATGCTGCAAGAGTAGAGCTACGATATAGCACGGAAGCAGGCAAAGAAGGACCGGTCCTGTCAAAATGGGACAGATTGCGCGGCCAGGCTGATGAGTGCATTAAGATCAGAGCGAGAGTCACCTCTCTGCAGAAACAGGGTCGCCCAGAGCAGCGACCTTTGCTATGCCCACTTCCCACCGCTCCTCCGCTGTCAGAGGCTTGCCTGACCTGTCAGCCTCATCCTTCCAAGCCTGCATACATAATAAAAGTCTGGCTGATCCTTAAAACATCAAGGATGCAAGGCGTGCTTGCTCTTTTTGTTTGGCGCATCCAGTCAGCCTTTCCAGTGACACAGTAGCCGTAGCCAGAAGGATGAACAGGAAGGCATCTCCTAGGCTAAGATGTTTGCATTGGTGAAGTTTCTTGTTTTGGACTGCAAGGCAGCTATTACCCAGCCCTCGCGCAGCCATTGACTCGTGCTCTCTCTCATGATTAATAAAAGAGCAGAAGTGAGGCCGGACACACCTGCTCCAGAAGGGCTTCCACCTCCTTGGCTGTCTGAGCAGTGGAGACTGGAGTCTGCGGCTTGCCGTGGATGAACCAGCGCAGGTAGAAGCCGGTGCCCCCTGCCACTATTGGCACCTTTCCCCTCTGCGCAGATACACTCCCACGTCAGAGCTAATTGCACCCATGTCATGCACAGCACCGAATGGTCTGAAGCAGAATTTGGGGGATTGAAAAGTCACTCAAACTGCCTCCGCGGAGTCTGTCCTCTGCAATTCGACAGCTATGACACCTTACACCAGAACAAATGAAAAATCACCTATTATTATGTAATTATCATGGTTTGACTGGGGAGGATGGAATATATGCGGTGTGGTGTTGCTTGATGTGAACAGCAGGCAGAAGGAGGCATACAGCAGGGCGATGAGACAGGGAGACCTGACCTGCAGGATGTCGGCAGTTGCTGTGCGTGCCAGTGTGTAGAAGTCCCCTGCCGAAAACTCCTCCTTGGGAGACAGGATGTCCAGGAGATGGTGCGGGATGCCCCTCCTTTCTGCGAGCAAGATCTGCGCGACAGCAGTGGACATCTGAGCAGTGGGCAAGCAGTTACAGATTTCATGATCACTCTGCCAAACGACAAATGTTGCGCGATGTACCTTGTCTGACCCGACATCGAGCCCAGAGTACACTTGCACGGAGTCAGCGCTGATGATCTCTCCACCAATCCTCTCTGCAAGGGCCAGGGCGGCATTGGTCTTGCCCACCGCTGTGGGCCCAGTCAGTATGATCACTTGCGTCTTGTTGCTCGGCGTATCACCAGTAATCTCGTTGGACTCCTGCAGCTTGATTTGGACGTCAGTGGCGCTTGCTCTGAGCGAGATTTGTCTGCAGGACCAAGAAATGGCCTTCACAGGGATTGGACGATTGAACGCTGACTGCTGTCTCTGAGATACAAATCTGCTAGAGACGATATTGGCACTACGAAACCAATGGCAAGAAGCATACAGGAGACTTCCTTGAAACGATCTGAGCATAAACTCAATGGGAGGACCTCACGTTGGAGTGCACAAAGGCAGGCAAACGCGGTCTGGTCCCAAGAAGATACTTTCTTGAGATGATAAAGGAGAGTTCTCGAGGATCTTTGACAATGGAGCATTGGGGAAACATACGCATGCACCAAAAATATGATGACGTCAAAAGACATGTCGCCCGTCCCGCGGCGTTCTTTGCCGCCAACGTGTTTCGAAACATTGTCCTTTCCAACGAATACGACTGCTTTAGGCTTGAGAGATTACCATTCGAATACTTTGGAAGCTGGAGAGGGCTGCAGGACCTGGCGATGGGCTGCAGATACTGGATGTAGACAGTCTGGAGCCCTGCACACAATCTTCCCTCACAAAGTAGCTGAAGGCAATGCTGAAGCAGGATTGGGGCATGGACGGTCCAGGACACTTGCGATCTCCTGTATTCATAGACAAGGTACGTAATGAGGTCATCAATCGCAGCTGCAAACCGTGACTCCTGCACAAGGTGTCCATAATGGGCTGCACCAGCTCAACTGCTTTCAGGGATTCCAGGAGTTTCCTGTTCAGATATGAAGCGCGCTCTGCATTCATCAGACTAAACAGAGTGTTTCTAGACCCTTCAGAGTGAGCAGATGCTGGCCTCCTGACACTTGAAGTTGGGCCAATGTCTGGAGCCAACGGACCTGTCACCTGCTAGTTGAAGCCAGGGACCAGTGTCGGCTTAGTGCCTTGCTGCGCGAAATATTGCGCAAATGGCGTTCCACACATTATGTCTGTCTTACATATGCTGGGCATCGTCCCGCTAGGACTCTCCGTCACCATCTTGTCCTATGACACAACGCGCTAATGTCATTGTCAGAGAGTCATACGGTGAGAACTGGCTCTGCAGGTCGGCGAGCGGGATGTGATGGAGGAAATATATGCTGCTCCGGAGATGCAATGGATGAGGTGAGCGTGTTCCACCGACTTGGCGAGAAGTTTTGCGTAAGGCGCCCTTAGCTTCGACACGTGAACCATCCCGAGCGCTACTGCCGCTATGAGTCCAGCGTGATATCGTTTGGCAGCTGCGGGCAGTCATCAGGCGGCAAGCCTTATAAGTGCTCTTTGACAGGCATCAAAGGAATCGTGCCTACGTCCAATATGCCTGTAGCTCACACCACTTTCCCTGCCCATCACTTCGACGAGATACTCTTCCAAGTAGCAAGTATTCAGCAACACCATTACACCATATGTCTATGCTCCCACTCGAAGCTCTTCTGCAGTGACAGATGGCTGTGAGAGCTTCCCACATAGTGATTTAATATTATAAGATGGCCAGCCTGCAAGCACCCTTTAATCAGCTCATGGACAGCTGCCAGGCAGGAAACCGGAACTGAAGGGACTGTGACATGCAGGAATCCTGCTGGTGGACCTCCGTCAAAGGCTGCTGGCGGTCAGACAGCAAAGCCCTCAGGCAAGAGGAAAGCAATGCTTGGCGGAGTATACCCTTCCGCAGCGGACCCCCGAAAGAAGGTACATCAAACGGCGCGGCTCATAATCGTGCAATGCTTATCGCATCAGACATCTTACGTCTGCATAACTCTGAGCCCACTCTTGCAGGCCCATTGCAGCGTCGCTATCAAAAGGCATGCATGCTGTTTTCCAGCCTCACACAGTCTTCTGAAGCTTTCTTGCTGTCTGTCAGGCTGCTTCAAGTCATGCATGGACCCCAGCAGCTGGCTCAGATCCCTGCCAAGCAGGGACAATCACCCACCAGGCCTCTAACAGCCAGGTTTGAGCCCCTCATGTCTTCTGACTCTCTGCATGCGAATGTCAGCTCGCAAACCCCTCATTTCTTGATGACACAGCAGCAAGCTGGCTGTCTGATGGACTGCTCAGCAGGATAGTCACATGATAGCTGGTTTATGGGAGCCGCAGAGCAGTGCAGTGTGCTTGTCTTAGGAGTTTGTTTTGTGTGCTGGACTCCCGGAAGATGAAACGGAAACATGTATGCTGCAGTCGTTGTGTCTTGACTGTGTTTCCTGTGCTGCTTTGCAGAAGGGAAAGAAGGAGAAGAGCAGTGATGGCACCACACGCGGGGGCCGGCCGGTGACTTGGTATGGCGGGGGCGGCATGAATCCCCAGTGAGCTCCCCTTCCCGCCTGCTGCTGGCTTCCTAGCCACATGGTCATGCATTGGTGCACTCTGGTCAATTGTCCGCTGGATTCAAAGATTTCTTCGTTATTGGAAATATCTTTGGTCTGCTAGTCAGCCTAAATTGGGTGGCATTCATAGGCACTGATGTTGCCTGTTGTACGCTTCATCAGGCTGTCCAGATCCCTGCTTATATCAGAAGAGTGGCAATGGTCAGCCAAAGACTGTGCAATTCTGCAGGGCAGCTCGCAGCATACCCAGAATGTCTTCAGGCAGGCACAATTGACCAATGCTGATAGACACTGCTTGAGATGGAGAAATAGGTCCTTCATCAAGCATTCGTAAACTTTGACTTTTCACATTTTGATCGCGAGTTGGTGTGCAGGGACCTGGTGGGCTTGGGAGTGCCAAAGCTGCGCGCGATATTCCTGGAGGTGTTTGGGCATCACACCGCGTCCAACAACGGCGCCTGGCTGCGACGGAAGCTGTGCGAGAAGCCGGACGCCACGCGCGGCCGCGGCCGATCCGCGTCCATCCGACGGCGAGACGCGGGCGCCGCCATCTGGACCACCGGCGCCGTCAAAAACATCACCCAGGTGTGCGCTCTTCAATGGACTCTCTGAACATTGCGCTAGAATGTCTAAAAGGGCACCAGATTGTGCCTTTTTGGGATACCACCATCACAATAGCCTGCCATCGCCTGGTCCCGGGCTTAATATCTCATCTGCAGCAACTGTCTATGCTTCTGTGCCATGCGTGTGCATGGTTTCGAGGATGTCAACACTTCACGATCGACAGCACTTGCCCTTCAAGCACTTGACAGGTCATTCTTGTGACAACAATGCCAATCAGCTAGACTCTAACATGAGAAGCACTTCCATGCGCCGGCACCATTGCCCTTGCCAGAGAGAGGCAATGGTTTACCCTGATCCTTAGGCAATCATGCTCTCATTTCCTTAATCATGCCCAAGACCCCAGCACACTTGTTGAGATACATGCCTTGGTATGTATCCCAGGCTGAGGCGAAGGTGCTGGTGGAGAATGGCGCTGCGCTGGCCAACGCGTCGTTCATCGCGCTGCCGGAGCAGGCAGCTTCGGCCATTGACGCCGCGTCAGTGGCAGGCTCGCCCTCCGACACACCCTCGGTCACCCCAACCCGCCACCAGCACAAGGTGGGTGTCTGCTCTGTGCGAGCCCTTTGGGCCCATGGCATGGCATCAAGAACAAGCTGTCTGTCCACAAAGAACCCCAGTGTAATAATTAAGGAAATTTAGGGGGTGCTTGTCTGGCAGGCCAAGCAATTCAGTGCCAGGATCATGCATGCACATTGCGTACCTGTACTCTGTCTTTGGTGCCGTGCTATATCACTTTTGTTAAACTCCCATGAACAGAATTGATGAACCTGGTGTTTCTTTCCTGCAGGTGCTGGCGGTGTCCAAGCCGGTGAAGTTGACCTACAACAGCTGGGGCAAGCCAGCCAAGCGGCCCTCCACCTGCCCTGACCGCCCCGCCACGCGGCGTCCCCTCTCCGAGGCCTTCGACGCGACGGCCGCCGCCACCGCCGCCGCGGCCGCCACAGCCAGGTGGACCGCGGCCACCGCTGGCAAAGCGGGGGGGCCCGGGGAGAGGCCGGAAATGGTGCGGCGGCTGCTGCAGCGGGGGGACCTAAGCCATGCTGGAAACTTCAAGGGGCAGCAGGTGGAGGTGTTCTGGCCGCAGGACGCCACCTGGTGGCTCGCGCGCATCATCAAAGTATGCTCCCCATCTAAACACTTGTTCTATGCTACCTTGTCTCTTTTGCCGACTGTTTGGCTTGCCAGGGTTGGTTGTCATCTTTTTGAAATAAGATTTGCAGTGTAAACGTCACTTGACTGCTAATTGATGGATTGCTTGGGTTCCTTGGCGATCACTCTCTCTGACAATGCCACTAACTATGCGCGACAGCTTGCAAAAAACTCTTCTGACTGGCTCCTTGCCAGCATTGCAGATTGATTGTGCAAGACAAGTCTTGATGCTGAGTATTGCGTGTATGTGTGTGTGTGTGTGTGCGCAGCTGAACAGCAAGCAATGCCAGGTGGTGTATGAGACTGGGGAGACGGAGGACCTGTGCACAGACGAGCTCATTCGCGAGGGCATCATGTCCGTCGGCTGGGTGCCCGCCGGCAGCCGCCCAGAATCTGCCGGGCAGCTGTCAGTTGCCGGTGAGTCAGCATGTGCCCCTTATGTTGGATGCATCTCTTCATTGCTGCAGCAATGTCTTCCAAGGCTTTGCCCTTGCAAAAGAGGGAGTCAGGGTGGCTTGCCAGCAAGTGCCCTTGCATCCGCTTGTATGTCATTAAAAATGCAGGATCAGGGCTTATGTGCATGACTCGCCCTGTAATCCTTACACTTTGCAACATACGCTGAACACTTGCAGACAGAATGGGTCCTGCAGCAGACGGGTAATGTACACATTTTGAGAAGGCTTACATTGGTGAGAAGAACATATTCAGGCGCCAAAACATGCTTCAATGTCTGACGTTGTCATGTGTCCACAGGCATGAGCCAGGGAAGGCAGGAGCATGGGTCCCCTGCGAGTGTTCAGAGAGGGCCGGGGCAGTCTCCCGCGGCGTCCACTCCCGGCCTGACACCCGAGCTGCGCCAGCTCATCAATGCTGACGTGGACGTGCGCCGAGCCGCCAGCCTGGACAACGGCGCCGACAGCTCCGACATGGACTCCGGCGACATGGACCGCTTCCAGGTGAGCTCAAAACTTTCAGTTTCCCTTTTCTTTCAGAGAGCTTCAATCTCATGTCATGCAAATCAGGTTCACATCATGCAGATTCAGATACGTCAGGGAAATCAACCTGCTGGTGCATCAGTTCATCCGTAACCATTATGTTGTTCCAACCAGAAAACAAGGAAGAAGCCAGCAAAACCAAGAACGGATTCAAGACAATCACGTGGCAGTGCGGGCGGCAAGTAGGGCTGTCTTGCGGTGCAAATGCAAAGACCCTGCTCCCAGAGTAGCAATACCTCCTTGCCATGGGGCATCTTACGCTCACCAGCAGGATTAAAATTTACACCTGGATACCAGTGACAGCAGTGAGAGCAACCTCAGTCCTCGTCTGCATTTCGTTGCCTTGGCATGTGATCCTTGGCAACTTCACAATCAAAACAGGGGCCTGGAAATTGATTTGAAGTTTTTTAATGTGACCTTGTCAATCTGCCCAACAGGTGGACCTGGTGCTGAGGAAGCCGCCGTCCCCCATCCTGTCGCTGGCGCCGCGCAACCTGCGCAATATTGGCGCACTCGACGTGATCCACTCCGGATACCGCCCAGCCCCCCACTCCCCCATCGACCGCGACACCCAGGTGCTGCCAATTCCCCATTCTCTTGAGATAGGAAATCTCGGCGAGATTGCCCACTGAGTAGGCCCTGTTCCTCGCGGTGTAGAAATGACAAACCTGTGATCTGGCTTCCAATGCGCCGCGCTTGCATGCGCAAGCAAGATGATCCTGCATGCATTGCAGATGAGTCATATCTATTCCGCGTTCTCCGCAAAGCACAGCCTTGGTAGATTTTCTTCAATGGGCACGCGTTAGGAGATTGTTGGCTGCCCGTCAAGGACAAACTATTGGCTGCCCAATACGGATATTGCAGATGATATTGACCAAGACATTATCTCCTGTTCAAGCTTTAATGATCAGTAAGGCTCGGCCCTGAGAGACCCCTGCCAAACTTGGCTGCGCAGGAGTGGGCAGACAATCTGCTGCTGACGGCGCGCAAGGCACCGGCCCCGGAGAAGAGGGAACGCTCCGGCAGCCAGGACAGCTCGCGCTGCTCGGCCAGCCCGGTTGGCGCGTCTGCCGAGGCGATGCGCGGCCCGGCCCCCGGCTCCGGCATGCAGCGAGTAATTGCCAACGCCAAAATCACTAGCGGGGGGCGCATGCACCCTGCAGCCAAGAGTGCAGGTGCGCACAGATTCCATCAAGCTCAGCTCGGTGCCCAAGAAGGTCCTGGAAGACCAGTGCACAATGCACAATCAGTCAGCAACAGCTCTGGCGAATGCTTAGACCATGTTCCTCCTGCGAAGTTTTTGTTACACCTCTTCGGAGGTTGTGCGCTAAGCTACGTCTGACCCTGCTATCCAAGGCTGCATGTGTTGGGTTTTCAGGATGTCAGACAGTGTGTGCTAGGCTGGCTCTCAATCATGACGGTATGTTCCTAGATTGACTTTCCAGGGAAGGGCAATCTTCGGGATGCGAAGTCAATGCTGCAGACTTCTGCCATGATCGATTACTGCGTTTCAATCAGCCTGTTGTGGGAGTGCTCATTCACAGAAGGGCAAATATAGGGTTGCGCTCTTCGGGGATAGGAGTATGCTCTCCATTCAATCTTCAGTCTATTTCAGATGCTTACGTGAAATAGCCTGGTCAGGCGCTGGGCATGCCGTTGACGGCTGGCGCCCGGCAGCGCCGGCCGCGCTAACACTGGAGTACCGCTTTGGAGCCTGCCACATGCCGCCAGCTGGCGGATTCGCCATCGGCCGCGCTCCCGACGCGCCTCCCACTGCGACTGAAGGATTCACTCTTCACGGTACTTTCCCAGCCTCGTTATACGACTGGGACTCATGTCAAAATGGCCCATTATCCTCTAAATCCCTGCTGTCTAAGAGAAGTCTTCCAGCCTCATTACACGACTGAGACTCTTGTCAAAATGGCCAGTTTCTACTCTCAATCCTTGCTGCCTAAGAGAAGTATCCTCTTCTGGATATTTGTAGGCGGGGTAGGCCTGTTGCAGTCAGTCATGCATCAAATAATTTTGTAAGGAGCCTCTGAAATGCATGCTAGTAGAAGTGAACATTTTGTAGTCTAGATGATTCTCTTGCCAGCGGCCTTCTTTACAGAAGCAAAGAGATCAGTGCATAAGTGAGACTAAACTCAAACCTGACAGTGTTGTTGCTGATGCCTTACAGGCACCCAGTCGGATCTGAGCACCTTTGACCTGAATCTCCTGGACGCCTCCACCCTCTGGAACGAGCCCCTGAACCAGTTTGAATTCTGAGGACGCGCGAAAAACACAAGAACTACCAGAACATGCGAAATTGAACACCCAATGCCAATGCATAGAACGCTGCGGAAATATGCCCTTCCGCAATCTGCTGCCGTCAGCAGTCGCTATGGCCTCTGTTGCTTCGAAAGCAGGCAGGGGGGACTCTGCAACGCATGTGCAGGGTATTCCTGAAGCGACGAACAGGCATTGTTCTATACAGCAGCAGAACAGAAGTGCGCCGAGCGCGAGTGAGAACCGTAGCTTGACAGGCGCCATCGCAGCCTGCGCAGAAACTTAGACACCAGCAAGTGGGAACTTGCAGAAATTGATGGGCTTGCTTGCAACCCCCTTGCTGCATTTGTGCAGCTGAGAGTGGGGCAGAAAAAGGACAAACCTGCAGCTATCATGAGCGCAGCAAGAGAGGATAGGCTAGGGACCACATTCCACAGCAGAACAGTTGACACCTGCAATAGCCCAGCTGAGAATAACCGAAAAATTGCCAATTTTTGCTGACATCCTCTTTGTGCACTCCCGAATAGACAGACTCTGTCAGACATTCTGCACTCTTCTCCCACTGCTGCAGTTTCAATGGGCAACTGCCTTTATGCCTTGAATACAATGTGTACAGCTGAGATGTGTAGATGCCAACTCACTGTGCCGACTGGGTGTGACTTAGGCCTTGTACATGTCTGAGTGGGCACAGGGAAGATCATAGGCATGTAGAGTCAGGATGCGAGCATATTAGGTTGGAGCAACTCAGGCAGCTCTTGAGTGCAGTAGTGCCGGCCACATGACCTGCTCAATCGAGAGCGCTTTCATATTGATCCAGGCCTAGGCTCCACGTAGCCCAATGGTTTTCCTTGTTGGAAGGTTGCATGCTTACCAGTTTGGAACTTCCATATATATTTATATAAATCCCACAGTCCTGTGACCACGATCTGTTTGGGCCAATATGCATACTGTACACACAATTCTGACGTGTAGCGCAGTCTGTAGCACGCATATGCACATGCATGCGCGAGGCCCGCATCTAAGTCCGGCATGAACTCGGTTAAATAGATGGCTGCATAAGCTAGCTTCAATGCCTGCAGCCGGGGCAGTGCTGCAGTGCTTCAAGCTCTCCCTCCGACACTATGCACCCAGACTTATGTCCAGGTATATCAGCTGCGGCAGTGGTGAAGTCCAAGATGTTGAGACTCAACTAGTCTAGAGAGCATACAACTCCTCTGAATTCAAGGTACGTGAGCAAGTGCTTTATTGGAGCCTATTCATCTACTTGCAGCCTTTTTGCGGCACCCAGTACCCAAGCACCCAGTAGAAAAATTCCACCGAACTTTTTCATGTCAGTGCGGATCAGCCGTGGGTGCTCTTATTCCAAAACTGTCTGGATTGATGCATGCACCGCATGCGCCACTCTCAACATCACAGTGCGAGATGGGCTTTGGGCGTCCCAAACGAGGGCATTTTACGCCAATGTACTTGAACCAACTCTCACAAAATATCCTGCCAGCCATGATGTTTGGTTGACAGACCGCCTTCAAGACATCAGCCACTGCAGGCATGGTTCTTGATGTCACCCATGACAAATATAGTGATTCTAGGCGGGCACCTACAGCGTCAAGGCCATAAAATTCCAGCTCCAAATTGCCGTGAGCGCTGAGTGAAAGGCCGGAGAGAAAGGGAAGTGCAAGCCTGATATTGAGGTCTCCTTCGCTATCAACACTCAAGAAACGCAGCTGAGATACAGACCTACCCAGGAAAATCTCCCCATCGCTGTTAGACATCCCTGGGGTGTATGATTGTGTCAATGAGAGGGAGGTCAGCCCACTGCAATTGGTGCCCAAGAGCCGGTTCAGAGACGTTGCAATTAAATAGATGGAAGAAGAGCTGCTCAAGTGCACTCCATGGCAGGGGAATCCCTCAATCAAGCCATAAGAGTAGCGATCAAGCCTAATTTCAGCCTCCACTGTGAACCGTGTGGCAGGAGGCAGGAGCACTTTTCGAGGAACCAGGTTGATCAGGCAGACTGCTTGCAAGCAGGGACTAGCCGCAAAGTCAAGATCTGGCATCGGCTGATCTGTGGCGCACTTGAGTTGTAATGTCTTCAGATTGGGCAGCGCAGCAATGCAGGCTAGGGCAAAAGCTGAGGGCGGCCATTTGGCCGAAATTACCACGTGCTTCAGACCTGCCGGCAAATCCCCTGCGGTGTAAGTACAGCCAGAGTCTCCAGTTTGTCCATGTGGAGTATGAATGCACAGACCCACTGCACAGGCTTGGGCGTTGATAGCTGCAAAATCAAGCGCCGGACTTTGCGCAAGGGCCGCTGCTGTACTGCAGCCGTCAGCCGCCCATGATCCACCTGTCATTCACAGATGATCTCGATCAACAACCTCTCATTATTGGGCGCGCCGGAAGGGCAACTTCTGAGCTCTCTTTGCAGTTCGTTCCGAGCTCAGCTGCAGAACATTGCAGGAACTCGGTCACAAACAGCAGTGCTAACAATGTATTAAGATCAGGAAGACAGGCACGGGTTCGGACCTTATCCCAATAAGAGTCCTCAACATATAGCGTCAGGATGATTGCCTCGCTGCCGTGGCGCAGACCCCATTCAATCTCGTTTTGTTTACGCTTCTTCTGCACCAGCTGAAGTATTTTCGGCTGGACTGCAAAAAATGCTTTGCAGGTGCCACAGGCCTTGGCAAGGTCTTTTGTGGCCATTGTGGCACCGATTTTATCCCAGATTTCACTTGGCAGGTCCATGTGCAACCGGGTAGGTCATTGAAAGACCTCATCCGAAGAGACCTGCATCAGACATGGGTCTCAGAAACATAGCGCAGAAAGTCCTGTTTAAAAGGCTGCCTTCAGGACATAGGAACACGTGCTGCAAAATATCAGTACAATAGCCACGGGATTTGGCTTGGTGCTATTTATGTTAAGCTGCCAATCACCTGCATCGTAGGGCGGTCTTATAGGAACGCCAAATTTTTGCACCTGTATATGATAGCGAAATATTTGCAAGCTGGTGTGCTTATCATACTTTTGCCTCTGCCCCAAGGACGCTGTTTTTGGCAGCCACCGCAAGCAACTTCAGGGAATTCGCTGCTAAGGTGAAGTTCAAGAGAACAGCAATTCCCGGAGATGTCTTGAGGTTGCCAAATGGCGATGGAGGGTTTGTTCGTTCGCAATCCCTTTGTTAACCCTGAATCCTAAACCCTGTTGACATCTCAATGTGGACACGTGGCTTCTGACTACGTAAGCAAGATGCAGATTTCAGGAGGTAGGGTTTAGGGTAGGGTACCCTACACCCACTAATATTCTCGCTTTTTGCGCCGTAGCGGATGCATCTTGCGAGTGCCCAGCTATCCATTGGAGGCAGTAAATTCTTACATGTTTAGCACTCTTGGTAATGGCGGGGTGTGTCAATGTTACAATATCAATGTAGCTCCGAGCTAGGAGTCCTCATGCTCTTGGGTCTTTACAGCATCCGGGCTTTCCCCTTCACGTCTCATGAGTTTTTACACCGGTAAACCTTGAATGCTTCGCCACAGCCACTGAGTGATATCAAGATCAGCCATGGCTTTCTTCTAGCAAATACACAAGTAGCCATTAAAAGTGGGCATCTGCCTCCTAAACAGCTGCCTCTGCCGGAACATGCTGGCAAGCCGATCTGGTGGGAACAATTTCAAACCTTAAGAGTACATCGAATGTAAGTAAAGTCCTAGGGTATCCAGCGCTAGCCAGCTGGCATGCATCCCTAAACTTCCAGGCAACAGTGGTCTGGTTACTGAACAGCTGCTGATCAAAGCAGCCAGTGTGTGAGCTCCTAGCCAACCAAGTGGCGCATGCTGCCTGCTGATTGTTGATGTAGCCTCACCCACACAGGACTCGCACAGAGAACTTCCGCTGGCCAGACATGGCGATTTAATGCCGTCTTAGCCCCCATGGCTAATGAAACATGGCAACGACACAGTCTGCGAGTAATCCTCACGCAAGGCCGCGCAGGATCTTTTTCATGGCAGCGCCCATCAAAGCTCAGGCCATCTCAGCCCACGTGTGTAATCCGACTTCGCAATGACATAAACAGTGAGTCATCATTCAAGCGAGGCCGCGCTCGCTCATGATCTTCTTCATGGCGGTACCCATCTGCGCAGGAGATTTCACGACGGTGACTCCAGCCGATTCGAGAGCGTTGATCTTGTCTGTGGCCGTCCCTTTGCCGCCAGAAATGATGGCGCCCGCGTGGCCCATCCGCCTGCCCGGCGGCGCCGTCAGCCCTGCATTAAAATTCAAAATGCAATCAGCTACCTCAAATCTAACATCGTATGCTCAGAGTCTGATCAAGTGACTGGATAACACTGCCGCAGGACCACAATGTGATTGTTAGTTGCAGGAGTCAGGAGTTGCGCGAGTTTTGGTAATGCCCAAAAGCTTTCGCTGGAGGGAATGGCAGAGGCCGTCAAGCACAGAGAGCAACATATAGCTATATGCAGGGGTGGTAAGCCTATGGTCGGAGAGATCGTATGTGCAAGCACCACTGCAACACCTCTTGTCATGTGGAGCAGCATGCACCAGCAGGCACAGATAACACTGCAGGGCTGTGCAGCGAGACGAGCCCCCATGCTTCTGAGAAAATTCTTCTCAGCCCTCACTCTTCCAGTACTCTTCACAGGGGACAGGTAATTTGGACATGTGAGACTTAGTACACGGTGCTCATCGGTGAAACAGGGTGGATACAGAAAATCAGTCAGGGGTGCGTGCCTGCTATGAAGGAGAGGATTGGCTTGTCAGTACCGGATGCCTTGATGAGCTCCGCGGCCTCCTCCTCAGCCGTGCCGCCAATCTCCCCAATCATGATGATCCCCTCCGTCTGCATTGCAATAGTTTAGGCTTAGGATCTCAGTAATCGAAGGTGTTCAAGGAGGGAATTGCTAAGCATGCCATAAATCCTCCAAGTATCTGCTCGGGGTGTTTCATGAACAAGAGACAGGCTGGCGAGTCACTGCATTCCGGACTCCTTAGCATAGCTGCACTGCAAGTGCCCCGGCTGCCATGACAAGCCTAAAACAATCGAGTTATCTCCTCTGTATGAAAACGTTGGCCTTTGCCAGGCACTGCAGAGCCAGGCATCCGGCCATGGTAGCTGGAGCGTAATTATCAGAATTCTGGCACATCCTGGCATTGACACCTCCAGAGCATGAACAAATATCTCTTTCCTTTCTGAACTCTAGCTAAGTGCCAACCACTGTAGACCGAGCCAGGACTATACGCCCAAGCATCCCTGCTATCAATGTCATGTAGTAGATGCCCAAGTAGAGGCCATCTGAAGTTTCAGGGGGCCCAGAGATGTACTCAATACAAGCTGCAGACGCCCTGCGTGTACGCCCTACGGCCTCTGGCTTTGGGGTTGCCGACCTGTAATAATCACACTGAATAGTTTTCTGACCTGGGGGTCTTTCAGGAAGCGCTCGAGGCAGTCGACAAAATTGGTGCCGTTGAAGGGGTCTCCGCCGATCCCCACAACGGTGCTCTGGCCCAGTCCCTGCTGCGTGGTCTGGAACACCGCCTCATACGTCAGCGTGCCCGACCGAGACACAATCCCGATTTTGCCTGGCTGGTGGATGTATCCCTGCGCACACCCCCCAAGACAATTTCACCTACACACTCTGATAACAGCACACACCCCCAAGACAATTTTACTATGCTATCTGGCCTGGGGCGCGGTTAACGAGACAGAGGTCGAGTATGCCAAGAGCATATGGAGTTCGAGGCCAGCCCATTTTGTAACGAGAAATGGCACTGTTGGTCAGCCGCTTGACAGCACTTGAGGACTGCACGGCTTTAGGGCTCCCTGCTTAATCTCACGCAGAGAAGTGGGCTGCATTCTGAAAGCCTGTTTCAGCATGTCCGGGAAGATTGACACACTTAGAAAAGTAGGAGGGGGATGGCGCACGGGCATGATGCCGATCTTGCACTCGCTGGGCTTGATGATGCCGGGGCAGTTGGGGCCGATCAGGCGCGTCTTAGACTCCTTGAGCACCTTCTTCACCTTGACCATGTCGTGCTGGGGGATGCCCTCCGTGATGCACACCACCTGCACGCACATGCCGCCATGCCGCTTACGTAACCATGCCTTGACTGTCCTTACATCTCACGTAAGCTTCAGGTAGACCCCTGATAAGACGTACCATCACTGGAGCAATGTGGCCTACTATCTTGTACCTAGTCTCTACCCACTACGCTGTCCAGGTAACAAAGATTGGCCTTACAGTGGAAGTGGTAATTGACATGAGCCAATCGCCTGGCAATTTCTTTGGAGCCACAGCCAATGGCACAAGTGTGCGTATCACTTGACAGTCAATGACATGGGGCTTTGAAGGTCCTTACCAGGTCAAGTCCAGCGTCTACTCCTTCAAGGATGGCCTTGGCTGCAAAGGGGGGTGGCACGTAGATGACTGATGCAGTAGCCCCTGTCTCTGCTACAGCTTCCTGCATGCATGCCACTATCTCAGCAAACAGGCAACAGGCCACAAGGTGACATGCAAAAATCATGCCAACAAATGTCACCTATCTCAGCAATCTGCCATGCAACGGTGTAGCATTGCATGCTGGCTATCTTGAACAACAGCTGGAGTGGCATGGCAATGTTGATAGAGTTAGCAGCACCTTGACAGTGTCAAACACTGGAAGTCCCAGATGCTTTGTGCCCCCCTTCTTCGGCGTCACACCCCCGACCATCTGTGTGCCATAAGCAATTGCCTGCACAGGTCAAAAGGAACATCAGGCTGAGATATACGCATGTAGGCTTCATGATCAGAAGAGAAATCGTTCTTTCATGCTGCAAGGAGAGACTTTCACCAGGAAAGTCTCTACTGAAGGCTTGAGTCTACAGAGATGCTTGGAGCCGAGGGATGTTTCTCACCTGCTCACTATGGAAGGTGCCATTTTTGCCTGTGAAGCCCTGGCAGATGACCTTTGTGGTCTTGTCTACGAAGACAGCTGGCTCATGTGCCTGCACGGCAAACGAAGGTCAGTCAGGATTCACCCTTGCACACAGAAGCCAAGCAGCATCCAAAGTCGCGGTATGTCCTTCAGGACCCTCACATCAGTGCTCTTCTGACGAAAAGTCCGTTGCAGCGCGGCTGAGGAGGCTTCCAGAGAGCGCTTTAAGCCCCTGTGAACAAGCAAGATTGCAGGACATGTTAGGGTGGTCTATTTGTGCATAATATACTTTAAGCTTTGATCGGTTGCCAGAACATTTAGAACATCTCGCAAAGCTCGCACAGGCAATAAGGTGCTCAGCAAAGAACCTTCTGAACTCTCAACCCACATTGCTATCACTGTAATAGCAATGGCAAGCTGACCGAGAATCGAGTGATACAGGCGTAACATATCGTAAGAGTAATATTTTAATCTCTCATAATGGAGATCTGTGCTTACCGAAACCACAGAGGCGCGCTCATCTCCTCCCACTAGTGTGACAGCGCTCAAAATACGCCCTCCTTCTGATCGAACTGGGTAGCGCTACATGCGACAGAGCAATACAATAAGTATATCCTGATCTATGAGGCTGCTGTATTGATTGCAGGGCGTTCCTGATTACTGTTTCGTGCACTTTCTTTTTGCAAACCAAAACCTAGCAGGAACGCCGTTAGACAGGGTCCAAGTTGCTCCTTGCTCCTTCCTGACATGCATTAAAATTGCAGTGCAATTGTTGCACTATATTTGACCTCACGCGACTTTTTGGTCGTTTTGATTCGCCGGTGCTTGAAGGCTGCTTATAACACCTGCAGACGAGCTGCCATTGTTGTGGGACACGCCCTGACAGTGGGTATTATGGGTAGATAAGAATCGCTTTAGGCTGTCGATCGATCAGCACAGAGTATCTTGAGATGATCGGGATGGCAACAATTGCTTAATATGACATGATCGCAAGTGTACACCGCAATTTTGCTGCCAGCATGAACTGTGCCAACGTAAAGCCCTGCACAAGCTAGTCGACCAGGAGTGCTGCCGCTCTCCTGCAAAGCGAAAAGATGCCAAAAGAAATCACCATATTATTGGGGTACAAGTTGTTCCGACCGACTATCCAAGGACAGGAAGAATGTTTGGCCGCTGCAGGAAGGCGTTTATATAGCTTGGAAATTGATGCGTTGGCACCATGTACTGGCTCACCTCCTCGAGAATTTCGAGGAATCCAGCAGAATCTGAAGCACCCTGGGAATTTGGTCTAGGGGTATGATTCCTGCTTCGGGTGCAGGAGGTCGGGGGTTCGAGTCCCCCAATTCCCCAGTATCCTTTTTTTGCCTTTTTTTGGCTTGCTTTTCTGCTGCTGCTCTCAAAATTGACAATTGACACTTGCGTGACATAAATGCACATGCCTTTCAAATTTTCACGAACCAATCAACACAAGTACTTGTTGGCTGCCGGCATGCCGACGCTGCGCAGCGCGTCATTGGAGGGTCAACCCAGACGTCTCAACTTGAAGCTGAGCCTTGAATTAAATCTTTGAAGAGTTGCAAATGGTTCAGAGACAAGCACTCGTTGCTAACATTGGTGCAATTTTTCCGAAGCACATGTTTACAGTCATATAGGCTCAACACTTCACCAACAATTCGAATGTTCTGAAGATTATTTTAATTCCCCAACCTACTGAACATCGCTTGCCCCAGTTAGTGGCCACCCATGGGCCAGTGGGCTTAAGCCTCTGACTCAGGAGGGGCTGCTATCACACAGGCAACACAACTTCTAGTCTGTGAAATCTGAGGTCTCAAACTGATCTGCTGAATGGCATTTCATCATGATGGGAAATCCAAAAATTCGTCCGATAGAAGCCGCGCCGCGCCAGCTTGCATTGCCACCCCGAGGCTCTTTCCTGCTCAAAATGTATCGATATCAGAGCAGTTCAGGGGCATGTTTCTGCAAGTACTTCTCCACTGCTACCTTGCTGTCAGGGGAGACTGGCGCGCTCCTCAACAGTCGTGCCACCTCCTGCATTGCATGCAAATCAACACTCCTTACTTAATACACAGTATGCTTGTTGGTACGGCCCCTCGACATTACTTTTATCATTAACATACGCTCTTCCTGCCAAAAGGCAAGGTTCGTCCTGCAGACAAGCTGCAGATAAAGGCTGCCATAATCCTACCCCTTCATGGACTCGCCAGATCCAAGCAAGACCCAATCAACCGTGGGCACGGTGTTCAGTATTTATACCGCACTCCGCCAGCCGGGGCCAGCCGGGGCCTCGGTATTACTTTCCCAAAAATTAATTCATCGGATCTTCCACTTCAGGGTATTCAAGCAGCGGGACTAGCATTGGGCGGTAAAGTATGATGATCGTTGAATCTTGTCACAGATTTTCCTTGCAAGTTTCAGCCAAACTTTTGCAGTCGGCGCAGGTGCAAAACTCCGGTGCAAGCGCAGGGATGCTCACACCTGCATGGACATAAATTGGCCGCTCTCCACCTCTTCAGGATCTAGACTGATGTCGCCGTCATACTTGGAGCTGAATAGGCGGCCCCAGAGCCTGCTGACATCATCGCTGTAGAAGAAGTCAAGCTGCTTCTGCAGCTCCACCGCTGTGATGCCCATCTCTTCGGCAATCTCCCTCTCTGCATTCTCCTCATAGCTCTCACCCGCGCCTGCGAGCCCAATTGCTCTGTTGTCAACATGCACCCTCATAAGAACATTGCACTGTTGATCAATGGTAAACCTAAGTCATCAGTGAGTGCTTGTCTATCATGACAACCTTGCTGCACAGTGACATACTGACCAGGACATTTTGTTGATTGGAGCTCACCAAGATGTGGCAGCACAAGTGGTCAGAGTTTATTTAACGGCTGTAATACTGGAATGGGCTAAATAAAGCACCGGTTGAGAAAGGTCAACACTCACCCACAACGCCTCCAGGGGCAGGGTCGAAGTGGGAAGGATAGGTCTCCTTGAAGGCTACACGTTTTTGCACATACAGCTCACCCTGCGGAAATACCAGCCAAGTTAAAGCCTGATTCGATCTGCAGGAAACTCTGCAAGAATTTTACTATTGGATTAGTTCCCAAGGTGAAGGACAGGCAGCATTGTTGGCACCTGTTGGTTGAAGACCATGGTGAAGCTGCAACGGTGGATGAGGTTTTTAGCCCTCATCTCAGCCCGTGTGGCAGATCCTATGGGTTTGTTCGACTCGTCAACGATCTGTACTCTCTCGTCAGGTCTCTGCACCTGGTTCAAGGTGGTCATTCTGCGTTTGCATGGAAGGGAGTGCCTAGGCTGTGACAGCGACCGCTGAGCGTTGGTCCATATCTTGAGAGCTTGAGATCTGCACTGTATCATTAGAAATACATGCTATTTACTTCGCAGCACTTGTAGTTCGGCCCCTCAATTATGGATTGTGTCTTTCAAGTCACAAAGCGGCATGGGTAGATCGATGGTAAAAGAAGAAGGAAGCTTCAGAATTCCTTGACGAAGAGTGTAGCACTAGCGATGATTTCAGCCCTCTCAACTACACTTCTTGTAGATTCCTGTGCTTGCGCGACATGTTATCGTCCACTTGAAATGTGTTGGAAGCTGCTTGACTGGAAAGGGAAGCTGCAGGGAGAGGCCAAAGGAAACCCATCACATCTCAAATTAGCTCTCACTCTTCCCTTCTCACGAATCAAGGACACAAAGATCTTCGATCAGAACTTGATGATACCAAGGAATTATCCAGTCTGTTCTGTGCGAAGCTGCAGCAGTGCTGATCTAAATATTTTCTCAGCAGCAGATGATGTCCTGACGAGTATCTTATGTGTTATTGATGCGAACTGAGTTGCGATGCCCTGTCATAAAGGGGCTCGCTTTTAAGGTGGGCTGCCCGTCTTGCCAGGGAGGAGACCATCCCTAGTAACCGAAGTCTTGAGGATCATTCGTTGCACAGGAGGTAAATCCAGTATTGCTCTCGCAGATTTGCCGTCAGTTCTCTGGCATCGTCCTCCAGAGGCCAAGTGAGTCCACAAGAGGTTGCAGTGTGAGCTCAGCAGCTCTCACGGGGCCCAGCCAGGTCTTGTCACAAGGGACCAAAGCTCATGCCCCATCCTTGGAAGCAAGAACAATGGCCTCCGCTGCAGCATCAGCTACTGGAAGTTCGGCCACAGGTAACACTTCTTTTCTGCTTAACGTACCAGAAGGCTCTTGTGGATGTGACTACGCATGCGTCCAGATGCAGTGCTTGCCAGCCCCTTTGAAAGCCCAGCATCTCAATGGCAGAGCATGACCCGTGACAAGCTCGCACAAAATGCAGGAAATGAAGAGTTGCTCATGGATGGCGCATATGCAGCATGTTGGGAATGTCATGCATAGAGCTGGCCTTTTACGGTCTCTTTAAAGGTGCATGTGCAACACAGGCACCATCCGGCTAGCCATCATCGGAGACGTGCACAGCCACTGGTACGAGGATGATGCAGAGGCACTGGAAAGCCTGGCAGTGGACGCTGCTGTGTTTATTGGTAGGGTCTTAGCCCTACAAACATTCCCATCACTTTATAATCAGCACCAGCTGAGTACCCAGAAGTGGTGGCTTGCAAAAGCTGGTCAACAGGCAATACCTGTTGCCTGCACTAATTGATTTGATGCCCGGCATGTTAACAGTGTGTACCCTCTGACCCTCTCGATCCCAAGTCAGCATGCATTTTGCATTTGATCTGCCTACGAAATATCTTTGCATCCTGCCTTTCCCACCAGGTGCTTTCGTGTTTAGCAGGTCAAGCTGGCGCCTAGGGTCCAGTGGATTACATGTGATTGTGTTGTGCAGGAGATTTTGGGGAGGAGGCAGTCAGCCTGATCAGGCGCGTGGCTGATGTGCGCACGCCCAAGGCTGTCATCCTCGGCAATCATGACGCATGGTCAGCCCTCAGCTCCATCTCATGCGTTTCTACATAAGAAAAGCTATCTTGCGGTGTCACTATGGCGGCTTGCGCTTTGCAAGCAACCAGCAGATGGCACCCATACTCTTGTGTGTCCAATGATGCATGCTTCATAGAACGCGCTCACATATCCAAAATATGTCAGAGCGTAGATTTTTTAGGGGACATCTTGTTTTCTTCTGTGCCATGCGAAGTCATGTCTACCAGGTTTTACACGCTGAGTAGAAAGGATCGTGGAGTTACCACATGCTATATGCTTGTAGAAACTTACAGACACTCTTCACACCACATTTTTTTGTGGCACAGGTACTCGCTGACGGCGTGGGCACGCAACAAGTGGATTATGAGCGGAGCAGCGCGGGGAGATGCAGTGTATGCAGGGGTGACAAAGCAGCTGGAGATCCTGGGAGCGGACCACGTAGGCTACGGGAGCAAGAGCTTCGTTTCAGCCTCTGGCGTCCCTTTCAGCGTCGTGGGGGCTCGCCCCTTCTCCAAGGTGCAGTCTCTGACAAACTGGCGGTCTCCAATAAACATGCATATGAGTTTTATGTGGTTTTCAAATGTTGGGATTGTTAAATACCCTGGATTCTCTTCTGTCATAATATTCCTGGTCCTTAGGCATTCCGGGCAGGAGGGAAAATTCGTCTGCCAGACAGTAGGCCTGACGGTCAAGTGGTAACGCTGACGTTACAATGCGCATATCTTGACAGGCACCCTTGGAATCTTGAAAAGAACAGGGGTTGCCTGAGAACCTTCTTAATGTGCATGTCTGAAGCATCAAGGGACTGAGGATGGTTGAGTCCTTTGAAGTGCATGCTCAAGCTCTCAGATAGATTCCAATCCCTGAAAATTTCTTTCAGGGGATGTAAGTGTACCTCATCCAAAAGAGCTCTTCAATGGCGTTCACTCTGTGTGCCTAACAGCTCTTAAATTTTTATCAATCCCTGAAGAATATCTCTTTCAGGGATGTTAGTACATCTCTCATCCATAAAAGCTCTTCAGTGGAATGTACTCCATGTGCCTGCCAGCAGCAAATGTGGGGATGACCCGGAATTCAAGGCTACTGATGGATGCGGAAAAGAGCAAGTAATGATGGTTGTTGGTGCCTAGCAAACTTTATGCTACTCATTATGTAAGCTTAATGTGCTGCTCTGAGCTACTCATCTGCATGGCGCAGGGAGGGAATTCCTGGACAGACGTAGCTACATTCTACATGGAAAAGTATGATGTGAGCTACATACCCCCATGCGCCCCCGCAGAAGCACATCCCTACTGGCCCCATCCTGTTGCTGTATGGTCAATGAGTTTATCTCCTGCATGTGGCAGCAGCGTTTGGCATGCTTCACAGGCGCCGACTGCTTACAGTCACTCATGTCAACTGTAGCTCCAAGAAGAAAGAGGTTTCCAGGATTGGTGGGGTCTGGCTGGGATGTGGGAGTCCTTCAAGGGGTAGCATGTTTGACAGCCTTGTCCTGCAGCTTGTCTGCAGTTGCATCTTGCTTAAGGCTTGACGTGTGATATTCATCTTAATGATCTATGGTGCTTTGTGGTGCAGGTATATGGTTTTGGCGATTCTGCATCCAGGATCGCTCAGGCAGTGAAAACTCAACCTCAGGAGAACACAGTCATCGTGGCAGCGCACAACGGTCCCTCTGGCTTGGGCAGCAGCCATCATGACATCTGCGGGGCAGATTTCAAGCCCAAAGCAGGTGCAGCCTCAATATCTTCCAACGTGATTGGCATTCATCACTGTATCAGCACAATCTTAAGGCGGCTGCAAAGCTCAACCGGATGTCAAGTACACTGTTTGTAGCGGGTTTACATAAGAAGAAGGGTGTACAGATTATACCAGGATATTATAGCCTGTCTCGCGGAGAGGGAGGTCGCCTGGTATTCTACTAGGTTCTGCCTTACGCTTGGTGAACATATTCATCTTGTCTATCGCAAATATACGTCTAAAGCATGCCTTTATATTATGTGCAGGAGATCATGGGGATCCGGACTTAGAGACGGCGATGGGTTATGTGGAGGCATCGGGCCTGCATGTGCCGCTGGTCACCTTCGGGCACATGCATGAGAGCCTCAAATTCGGCAAGAAGACGCGCAACATGATTGAGATTCATCCCGACACGGGGACGGTTTACCTCAACACCGCGGTTGTGCCTCGTGTCCGGCACATGAAGGTGCCCGCCCAGAATTCGAATTCGAATCCGAACGGGGAAATGGCGGCCGGCCAGGGAAGCGCGGCGATCACCGCGGGGCAATTTTCCGTGGCGGAGGTGACTGATGGATTAGTCAGCAGCGTGGAAAGCGTTTGGGTGGGCCGCAGGGGTCGGCGAGGGGGGTTTGAGGTTGTTGCGCAGGAAACCCTGCTGGAGACGGTGCCTGAGGTGGCGGGGCAGGGGGATTTTGTCAGGAGGAAGATCTGGAGGGGATATGACAAGGTTTGGGAGACTGTGATCACCCGAAGGAGGACAGCGGAAAATGTCCAGGGCCAGATCGATGACAGTGAATCTGGCTATGAGAGCGCCAGTAGCATGCTGGCATGATTAAAGCCACACACTGGCAGCCTGCTGAGTGCTGTGAGCTGTGTGTGCTTTGGACCCACAACGAGAGTGAGCTGAGAGGGTGTCTTAGACATGCTGCAGACATGGACTGAAAGTGTCACACTGTGAATAGTAATCGAAGTTCACTGACCATATGGGGAGTATTCCAATGAGGATCTTCCATCCTGCCTGCATGTTCATGGTGTGCTTCCTAATCAGGACAGGTGGCAAATGCAATCATTCCCTTGGGCGCTTGCAGGAAGCCAAGCTGGAGTTGATGCTTTTCTCGGATTCAGTTTTAACTTGACTTTAGTTATAACTTGATTAGCACTCCTGCCATCCCGTGAGAGTGCATACTCCAAGGCAAAGCCTCGCTGGTATAGTAAATCTCACGGGGTTTGGTTGCAACAATCTGTAGTCCTTGATGGTGTAAAGCTCGCAAGTAAAAGTTCCTTTCATATCTCTATTATTCTCAACAGGTTTGGACCAGAGTAAAGATTGAGTTTGATCGAGGCTAGGTAGCAGCAAGAATTAAGGACATCCTGCAGTGCTTCAGGCATTTTGCCTAGCTATATGTCTTGAAGATGTTATATAACACCTCCCTAGAAGCTACAAAGACAAGTTAAGGTGCTGATCACAGCAAACTTGGATATATAAAGAGGGGAGCTGGGCTTCTGATATACCCTACACGGCAAGATGCCAGACCCAGAACCGCTGAACGACGAGCTCTTGCGGGATCCTTATGAAGTACTGGGAGTCAGTCGCACAGCCACCGAGCAGGAGATCAAGACAGCTTGTGCGTTTCTCCAATTTCCATACCATATTCCACTTAGCAAACGCTCGGCATCACTGGGTTGGAGAATGGCACGATACATGCAAGGTCGATTGAGCAGTAACAGTTAGTTAGCACCAGACACTCAGCATGCGTCAGGCCAATGCACTGAGCTGCTCTTTGCAGATTCTGAGGAAAGCTTCTTTGTGACATGTGCAGATCGGAAGCTGGCACTGGCGTATCACCCTGACAAGAACCAGGGGGAGACAGCTGAGAGCGCAGCCGAGAAGTTCAAGGAGATAGCCACAGCCCACAGCATCCTGAGCGATCCAGAGAAGCGGCGACGCTATGACGCAGGTCTGCAGTCTCCTGCTCAGCCCCTCTTCACTATAGTGCATGCATGGCAAGTTATATGTCAAGAGCAACAGGCTTCGATGACGCAAGAGCATGATCCATGGTCTGGTGTGTCTTCGGGAAGCATGTGTCGAGTCTGCATTTGCCTGCATGTGTACCAGCCTCGAGCAGCAAGCTGTGAAGGGTAAAGCGAAACAATACAGAAGTATTTCTCCCAATGCCATCTTGGAGAATAATCGAACATGAAGGACGATCACAGTCTTTTAATGTGTTTGGCGAGTGATTCTGCTGATATGCAATTGTCTCTCACAAGAAGAGTCTCCAAAGGGCTCCACAGTATTCAAAGGATTTAAATTTGTTTGGACTGCTGCGCAGGGGGCTTTGGCAGCCTGCAGAAGAGCGATCTGGAGATGGAGGTGGACCTGAGCAGCCTGGGCACTTTTTCTACAGCCATGGCCGCCATGTTCTCGAAACTGGGTGTCCCCATCAAGACCGCCGTGCCCCCCATGGTAAACACCTTCACCACCCTTTCCCCATGGCCACTGAAGTATCTCTGACTGGGGTTTTCCTGTTCTCCTTTTGTAGGAGTCCAGAGCTTCACAGGGCTTCAGACATCGCTGTGATTACGATTGTTGTTGTCTCTGGTTTCCCCATCAAGACGGCGGTGAACTCCATGCGCACCCGCACCCCTCTGCCTTGGATGTCCTGGGGAACAACACCTCGCAAATATTGAACCTATGATTAGATCACACAGAAGGTTGGGCCATATACTCACGGGATTTTTATGCAGCATCACCTGAAGCCATGCAATGTCAGGCTATTGGGGTTGCTGCCAAATAGTGGACATGACGATCGCAGCAATCGGCAAGCAGCATGCAGGTTGCAGATCATGTCATGTCTGCTGTTTGTCAGATTGACACACATGTTGCACTGCCCGGTGCTTCAAGGTGCCGCTGCATTTCAAGGGCATAGTCAGGCCCGGCTGCTCGAGTAAGCTCCCTGCACATGTCTCATAGTTGCAGCCAGCCTGACGAGCTGCATTGTTTGAGTTTCTTGCAGGTGCTTGAGGCGGCATACACAGGCAACTTTGAGGCGGCGCCACTGCGGTTCGGTGAGGCCATATCCAACCGCGTGGAGAAGGCCGGCTGCCAATACTACACGCTGGACCTCACCCAGCGCCACATAGACCAGGTGCGCGGCTGACGTGGCAGTGTTTCCAACATGAGTGGTCTGGTGAAAAGATAGAACCCTTCGGATGCAATGTGCATTTGGGAGAGTTGTCCTGATCTGGCAGTGTCAGCAATGACTGTAGCAGAGGGTGCAACGTCTGTGTTGCATGACTGAAACGTCTTGGACAAGGAATGATATTTGCACAGCATGTCCAAATGACACAGTTGCATGAAGATTCAATGTGCATTTGCGGACTCTAGAAGCAGTAGGAGAGTTGACCCTCCTGTGTCACCCTTTGCTGGCTCCATGCAGGGAGCTCTGTGATGGGTTGATGCCTCCACAGCAGTGCAGGCATCAGTGCTTTCTCCTATCCTCTGCATTATGTTCTCACAGGGACATCGTACTTATTGTCCGTGTGCCCGATCTGGACTGGATGTGGTTTGCAGGGGTTTGTGATCGGCGCGCACTCGGTCGCGGGCTCCAAGTTCAAGCTGCTCATGTTTGAGGCGACGGAGGAGGGCCAGTGGGAACTGCTGCTGCAGGAAGACAGCATCAAGGTCAGCCTTTCTATACAAGAATGTAAAGAGCTTTCTGAGAGGTTTACAATGACGTACAAAAGTATCACACAGCAATGCCGGTACATGGGATCCCACTCAGCACCTATTTCGGTATTATGCACCATGGGGTAATGATGGAGTGGAATCACATGCTTAGCAGAGTGGGGGTAAAAGAGGGCTGCAGATTTGGGGCATGCATTTTGCCTGGAATTTCTTGGGGGCCAAGCGCATGGAGCCAAGCCCGAAAGGGCAGTGGCTCAGATCGATATTTTCACTTGCAACAAAGCGCTGCACCGATAGTGCACCACACTTACACGGGCATCTGAGTTTACCATGCTCTGCTCTGCAATCACTATCATCTGATGACCAGGGACATAATTGTGGCGCAGGTGCGGAAAAACACGCAGATTGCTGGACTCTACTTCCTGCAGTGCGAGACGTACCACATCGGCCCCAGGCCCTCCCCGCTGGACACCGCAGACTACCCAGAAAACATGCTCTTCAAGTACGCCCTGCCCACCTTCCCACTGGTGTTCAAGCTGTCTTACACTGAGGATGCAGCTGAGGTTGGGAACACTCTATAAATGCCTGAAGTGCTGTTGGCTGGACAGTGGAACTTGCGTGCAACTGCATGCCTTCCGCATGAATTGCCATGATACACTTGCCTATGCGCGTTCTCTGAATGGCTCTGTCTGGGGGTTGGCGAGTCAAAGAAGGGTCAAACAAGAGTGAATTTTTCTCTCTGGGAGTCGGCAGGCACCGCTTGCTTGACAGGCACTCGAGAGACTTGTATCCCAGAAGTCAAGTTATAACTATATGGGGTGTGGCTGCAGGCGGTTGGAGTCAATGCAGCCGCGCGAGAAGCCGCTGCAGCTGCGCGCCGGCAAGCTTCTGCTGGCAGTCTATGGTGACAATTGGTGCGCCGCCGATCTGCTTGCTGGCGATCTTATTCTTCGTTTGTTGTCTTGATCGTCCCCAAGGCAGCGTTCAACACTTGCTGTATTGAATATATTGATCCCAGCCAGTTCCACACGTCTCCAAATACTGTTCTGGCTGCTGCATCCGTGTTTTTCATGGCAACCCCATTAACACCTGCCCTGCCCACAATTAACATAATATCACATCAAAGTCAGACGCCGGCAAGCAAGCGCCATCCGCAAGCGTTCAATGCCATCCTTCTTGGCATTCATTAAATGTTGTCTTGTTTACCTATGTTGGGAAAGTTTTCATCAAATCATGTGTGTGTGCGCTCAGGTTCAATCGTGTGCGCTACACGATAGAGGCCGTGCTGCCGGCACCTGCCGCCGCCAGCAAGGCGGCTGACACCAGCGGCGCTGCTGGCGTCAGCGGCAGGGCCAGGGAGGGAACGTCCAGCGCGGGCGCGCTGGGGGTGTCGATCGAAAAGGTCACGAGGGTGGAGGGGGAGTTGCTAACACGGAGGGAGGCGCTGCGGGGTTTTGAGCGGGAATACCGGCAGGTACAGAACCACAAATCAGGCACTGGACTCATTCTTTGCAGCGCTTTGTGCCTCCTGTCCAGATGCAGCAGCCGCATGCAGGGAGATTGGTGGCAGGCTGTAAAGGGCGAGATGGCAATCCGCCCTGTACACTCCTCCCGTGTCGCTGAAGTTTCTTGATAGAGCATGCAAGGCTTGGCAATGGATGATTTTGATGCTTGCCGACCCTTGTGTGACTTCAGCTTAAAAGAGTACTTTTTAGGACGCCGTAAAGGCATCCGAAGACAGTCAGCAATACAATCTGCATTGAAATAGGTGCCCGCCCATGCATTACCTTGGACTCCCGAGCCTGAGGGGATTTGATGCGCTCTATGCTTGGGATTTGTCAGGCAAGAGAGGTGACACGTCGGGTGCGTGCAGGCACAGATGGCGTACCTTGAGGCAGTGGAGAGGTTTGGGAAGATGAAGGACGAGGTGGAAGGACTGCTCTCAGAGAGGGACGAGGCGTACCTAGAGCTGCTCGCAGTCCCAGACACTGCCGGTGCGCTGCTCTGCAAAAGGCCTCCTGCCATGCTGTGGACCATGTTCACAATGTCTGAGAAACAGAAAATACTGTATGATTGCCCTAATGGAGGATGAAGTCTTGCGCACATTGGCGAGTGAGCTGGCCTGTGAAGTCTAACAGAGTGCAGTTGCACAAAGTTGTATAGAATTTTAGCTAGTATTCTTAGTCACAGATATCTAGGGGCAATCCAACTGCAAACCTCGCCTTCCATGCAGTGACAGAGACTTTGCCGGCGCCTGTCACAGGTTGAACACCGCGCTTCCACGTCATGTGTGGATAGCGCTAACTTGCTTTGACATGCCGTGGTACTGACTGTTGACACTGGATGGGTGAATGGCAGGCACAGCCGTGACAGAACCGGCGGCTGAGGACGGCGGTCACTTGGCAGCAGGCAGCAGTGCAGAGGCAGACAAGCCTTTCAGCCGAAGGATTCTGGAGGGTATCTGGGGGCCGCGGCGGCAATAGCACCTCGCTTTTAGCATCATCTTATCATACAATCTGTATCAGTAATAATGCTGTAAAAGTCATGACCATAGTCATGATCATAGATAGAGCAGTTTGTAGGGCATTCAACGTTTGGATGAAGAGGTGAATGCCTGTCGGCCACAGGGTGTGTCAATCTTACAAGGCTCTCAGCAAGATCATGTGAAAAGTGCAAGCGCGCTCCATAGATATATTGTGCGGCAGGGAAGTGAGTGAGAAAAGGGAGCCTCTCGTAGTGTTACACATCCAATATGCGCATGCAATGGCCAATTAAGCCTGCAGTTGCTAAGAAATATCTGATACAATACCAACCCTCCTAGCACTCGTGGTTGTCACCTATAGCCTAGGATATATCATTGTTCATTTGAATCCCAAGTTGATTGCTTGGTGCTGCCACCAAGCAATCTCACTTGGCAATTGAACCTCTTTCATCCTGTTCATCAGCCCACCATGCATTGCTGATGCCTGCAGATTTTGACAGAAACTCCGTGACAAGGTTGTCTCTGACAAGCAATATTTTTATAATCAGTTTCCTCCTAAGCTTCTCTACTCAAGCAGCCAAGCCGCTTGTGCAACACCTTGTCTTGGTGCTGCCTACACAGATCTGCAAGTCACCACAAAAAGAGATCCTAGATCGCGACTTTCACTGTCTGACGTCATGACAGACTCAATCCTGGCTGACACGACTCATCCATGTGACCTCTGCCACATCGAAAAATTAATGTACAGCAGACACCAGTATCAAAGCCAAATCAAATCAAGAATGAATAGGCGCAGCTCTTCGACACAAACCCGGTGTACGAGGAGATGCACAAGCGCGCGCTGTACTCGCCCGTCAATCCAACTAAGAAAGCAGAATGCCTTGCTGATAAGCCTATGAGCCAGATGCACTGATATTGTGTACATCCAACTGATGTTGATGCATCCGTCCTGTTCCTTGTGCCGCTGCTACAAATATGCCTCAGCATCTCCTGTGCCTGCAATTCAAGGCAAAACATTATTAGCATGCAATAGAGCTTTCGTCAAAAGGTCCTAACCTTGTAAAACTGCAGAAACAGAAAGGCTTAGCAGGGCGTGCAATGTCTGGATTCAGGCGCTGCCACTCAATCACACTTGTCTCTCAGTAAAGGAAACACGATGAGATTCACCTGGTAGGCCCTTGTCACCCAGAAGCTGCCGTGAAGCTGCCGCGGCAGCTTCCCCCAGCCGCCGCATCCCGCCTTCCTTCGCGGCCCCTGCCGCTCCCCTCGACTCCCCGGAGCCCGTCCTAATCTGGCCCTCCTCCTGAGTTTGCCTCAGCAGCCGCCGGGAAGCAGGCTGCGGCTGCGGCTGTGGTTGCTTCATTTGCAGCAGAGAGCGCCGTGCGGATGATTCTAGGTGGTGTGCATCTGGCGCGCTGTCTTCCTGCTGTGCCCTGTAGAAATCTGCATCCACCTTTGGCAACGGCACTGGTCGGATTGCCCTGCACAGAAAGCCACGTCCTGGTCTGAACATGTGCAGTCTGTAATTTCTGACGAGGTGCTGAGTAAATCAGCTTTTGGGATGCATGATAAAATCGTCAACAGGTCTTGTAGTATGATCATTAAGATGCGTGGATGTCTTTGACAGTCAGGAAGTTTGAGCAGAGGAGTGGTCCCCAAAGGGGGCAACTGGAAAATCTTGTTGATGATGGGCTGAGCAGAACAAGTTCCCCACTTACAAGGAATGCAGCCAATTGGCATGTTCTTTGCTCCTGCAGCGTGCTGCTCAAGAATGAAAGAGTGTGGGAAGGGCATCCCACCTGTACTGCTTTTTGGGGTCGAGTGTTTTGTCGGTGGAGCCCTGCAAGCCGGCATCTGCTCGGATTGGGTAGCCTGCCCAATCGTGGCCTGCCGGAGGGTCCCAGTCACACGTGAACCTGCGCCGCCCATCACAATTTCTCAGCACTACTTGCATCGAACCTCTCAGGGGGATGACTGGAGATTCTAGATACAATGAACCTTCCATTCAAGGCTACTGCTCCCTTGAGGGTAAAGGAGCAGATGATAATCAGGGCAATGCCTGAAACAAAGCAGTGGCAATGGAAGCAAGCCAAAAGATGGGTAGATACACGTGATTTGCTGACAGCTTGACAAGCTCAGATCACGCAGGAGACACATAGTATTGCACTCACATCTCACATGCCCAGACGTCACAATATTGCAGGTATTTTGGGCCAGAACGGTAAAAGGATCGCAAACTTTCTGACGGAGTGCAGAAAATGAGAAGGGTGTGATATGGAGATGGGCAGTGAGAGACTGCACACAAGGCCAATGAGCCTCAGATCGCTCCCAAGAGGTCTCTAAATGTAATAATCACAACAATATCAGATAAGTATTGGCCGCATTGGGACCTGGTTGGAGTGAAATTGGTCACCTGAAGGGGCGGCGTTGGAACTGGCCAAAGGACAAGAAGTGGCCCCAGAGCGCGTCGTCTGTCATGTAGTGCTGCAGGTCAGTGTTCAGGCTGCGGTAATACGCAAAATCAAAGCACTTGGGACCCCGCTGCTGCATCGCCGCAACCTGCTTGCCAATTTGTCTTTCTTTCAGTATAGGCTCACATTATGGCCATATAATTATATTGTATTAACTATGAATTATGCATACTTAATATAACCATATTGTATTCTTTTTTATTCACATTCTCAGGGGGTTTTAAGGGCTGAGGGTGAACTGTTGCAGTAAAAAATGCATGCCACTTGGGTGAATCCTTCAGCAATGGAAGCAAGGAACTGAGTATCTCAGGCGTCGAAATCAGCTTGTGCTGCGTCTTGAACACCCCTAAACTTGGACATGCACTGTCGCACCATTCCTGACAGATTTGCCATGGAAACTGTGTGGCAAATTAAAATCCCCATTTGCGCCATAGCAATAGCAAGCATCACAAACTGGAAAAGTCTCAGTTCATGCTGAGGACACAAAATTGGGTACTTCGCGCTGAGCTGTGCTGGGGAGGGCTGCGCACCTGTGGCAGGCGAACCTCCTCGGGGTCTGGGAACATGGCCGCCAGCACATCATTGTCCCCCTCCGACTGCACACAGTATACAGTGAGTCAGGCCCCTTTTCTATGTGACTCTTTGATCATTCTGTAAAATCAGCCCTTGCAGCGTTCAGCCACTCCAGCATGCAAAGAGCCAAGTGCCAAGTGAAGAATTATACCGCAGATAGGCAAGTCATGTCAGGCGTCCAGAACTGTTGTGCGTGCCAAAGGAATGCACGGTAGAAGAGGGCAAAGCTAGATTTTTCTGAGTGCCACAAATGTGCCACAAACAGAAGAAAGAGAAGCAAGAAAATCCAATGTTTGCAGTGCCAGGAAAGCACATCACGTCCAAAGACTAGATCAATACCTCCGGTTCCACTTGTCTTGTTTGGATAAGTGATATAACTGGCAGGGAAAGTAAGAGCTACAGTGACACAGTAAGCCACCCACCTGTTCCTCCATCCAGCGCTCGTACTTCTCCGCCATCTGCAGCAGGGAGTTGGACGTCTGCACCGTTCCCTCCTTGGCCTTCACAAACAGCGCCTCCTGCAGCGAAAGCGGACCCCCCGCTCCCCCCACCGCCGCCACCGTCTCCGCAAAGGGGTCCCCCCGGTTCCCCCCGCACTGCCAGGTCGTGGGGTCCCTCCAGTCCACGCCCTCATACCTGACACAGGCACGCTTCCCTGAAACTCACTTTCAAACACGTCCTCGCAGTATGTCAAATAACGAAAGGGTAGGCATCAATGCTGGAAGAATGGATGGATGCCCAATACACCGCAACAGGCAGGTGGAAGAGTAAGAATTCGCAAACCAAGGATGGCAAGAAATGCTGCACAACAGCGTCTGCTGGTTGGTGCCTAAAGAACTGAAAACAACTCGACTTGCGCAATTCACGTTTCTGTAAAAGGTAGAGGCAGAAAGCAGCGGAAATGCCGTTCTGTTCAGGGCCTCACCGCTGCATGAGGGAGTCCAGGTTGTGGCCTGCCTCCAGGATGGCCTTGGAGGCTCCCAGCTCTGCGTACCACTTGGCGTCCCAGTGGTTGCTGTGGCACTTGAGCACGTTGCCATCCCTCTGCAGCGTCCGCAGACCCTCCTGCAGGGGGGCAGCAGCGCAGCTGAATCAGTAATCCAGCATTTCATTGATTGTCCCTCTCAACAGAAAACGCGCAATGTCTATATGCCTGATGCAGAAGTAAACAAACAGCTCCAGTTGTCTTTGTTAAACTGCAGCAAATTCCTTGATGCGGACACATGTACTGGGAGTGCTTTTGTTGGGGATCAGATTATTGTACCCATCACACCAGCACAATAGTCCAGTGAGAAGTGCCCGTCTTGCTGACAGGTAGCCGGCATGCAGCTGCACATTCCTTCATGCACAGGGCTGAGATTCTGTGAGCGGTGATTCAGCACAACAGTGTGCACAGAAGCCACCAAACAACGGCAGCATGGAATTATGTCATCGGCGAGTGAGCGGCGCACCTGGTCGACGGCGATGGCGTGCGACTGCACGTGTGGCAGGCTCAGCCACTCGGCGGCGGGGCCTCCGTCGCGCGGAGTTCCCTCGCAGCTGATGGTGGGCCCCACCATGTGCACGTCGCCAGCAAGGCGCTCCGTCAGCCGCTTGTGCCAGGCTGGCACCTCCTTCTGCAGGCCCATCATCTTTTTGATGCCCTCCTTCGCCTGCACAGCACAAACCCTTGTCTCAACAGGTAGCACAGGGAACAGACGCTTGTTCCACAGGCGTCAAGCCAGAGGGAGGCGGTCCCCTCTCTGGCTCAATCTCATGAGATCAGAGGGTACGGAGGCTGTGGCACACTGGTAGCACATGCAGCTGTAGATTAGCTTTTGGACTGGCTAGCTATGGGCTTGTTTCTATGTCAAACAAGGATTCAGGCTGCAGTATTCAAGCATGGTTGCTTTCAGGGAGACGATGTGATTTTAGTCACTGGGATCTAGTAGCGACCAGGCTACACGCAGGCTGCCTCAGTTTAATCGCATAATCTCAACATGCGCCTGTCTTAATCTCCCAAAAGACCCTCACGATCCTGGGAAAGGGGAATTATATCGCACGCTCACCGGCTGGAAGGGGGCGGCGTAGGGCCCGCGCACGGAGGAGTTGATCATGACAAAGTGTTTGTAATCGTCCACGTCAGCGATGCCCGCCGACATAATCCACCCCAGCGTGCCCCAGTCATAGCACTCGTTGTCGTGGTACAGCAGCCGCGCATTACCCGGCAGTATCACCTCCTCCAGATCCACCAGCTGCACAGCAAAAGAAAAGAGTACAGTCAGTGGAAACGTCTTGAGAATTTGTAGCAGCCTAGCTAAATTTTCTGGACCACGCAGATGTGGCGCGTATGCCCCTATGGCCCTGGCCCTGGCCCTGCCAACCGTATGTACATTGGTGCCCTGAGTCTGTGGGAAAATGCCTCATGTTCTGACCTGCAAAACGACCTGCTCGGGTGCTGTTGCTCCATGCCTGATCTGCTGAAGCCAAACAGAGGGAATACCACCCAGAGCCCTAAACAGTTGTGCACAAGCGCCTCATGCATCGGCAGAACAGCCTGGCTTGGGTGCAAATTATTCATGTCTGATGGGCTGCAGAGGGACATCGCACGGTGCCATAGCGCCTGTGCGCAAGTGCCTGATGTGTTGACCCGCAGGAAGGCCTGCTTGGATGCGGATTCGCCATGTCTGATGTGCTGCAGACAGCATAGTGCGCTGCGCATGCGGTGTGGTACTTTACCCGCGGGCCCTGCCTCAGAGGGAGGGCAGAGGCCTTGTCAAAGAGCTTGCAAGTGCTGCTCAGCAACATCACCTCAGTGTGCACGTTCTGTAAATGCACCAAGGAAAGGTGGCGCCACACAAATAAGGAGTGAACGGGCTTGAAGTGCGTTCACGTCTCTGAAAAGAACGACTGCATCGCCGGCACATCAATGAAGAGTGTTTGGCTTTGTTCTGATTGATTGTCTGTGCTGCCAGACCTGGTCAGAAACTGGCAGTACAGTACAGGAGTGTCTGATTAATCAGAGCAATGCACCAAAGAATACAGACCAGGCATCCCATAAAGGACATTCCGAAGCGTTGTGGAACACATTGCATGTACTACTGAACAGTGCCACGCTTTGGAGCTGCCATCTGTGCTTGCAAGTACCAAAGAGGGGTTCAATAGCAGGTGCCTAATAGTCACCTGTTCATCCTTCCTGTTATGGCCAAACATCACAATATACAACTCAATTATAGCGGCAAACTGCAAATTGAAGGGTGCCAAAAGCATTGGGAAGAAATGCCCAAAGAAAGTGTACATTTCCTGATCGCCTGCAAAGATTTCCAGCGGGCCTCACCGGAGATTTGCCGCCCTCCTGCACAACGATAATATAGTACGCTCCATCCCCTTCTCTCACTCCCCACTTCAAGAAGAAGTTGAGGTTGTTCAGGTACTCGGGATCAGTGTTGGAGAAGATGTAGACCACCAGCGTTTCGGGCCAAGCCTCCTCCTGCTTTGGCTGCCAGCCCCAGAGGCGTGCAAGTGATCGGAACCGCCCGATCCCACCAGACCTGTCCGCTTCGCTAGACCGCTTCCCGGCCAACCAGGTGACGGCAGCAAGTGCAAGGGCTGCAAGCAATAAGAGCAGCGCGAGCCGGACTGGATTGTGTTGCCCTTTCTTCCCTCGGGCGCTGCGTGGTCGTCTCATAGTGACGCCATAGCGCCTCACCTCTGCCGTCTCGACATTGTTTTCTTTTCTCGCGGGCGTCGATCAGCAAACTTGCAGAACAGCTGGCATCCAGTTTCTGGCGGGACGAAGGGATGACTCAGTATCCACGTGGGATTACACGAAGCCAAGGTTCCCCCGCTCTGACCTCACATCACCTCATGTCTCTCAAGCCACTGTATATCTGTTCTGCTATGATGGGATTGTTCCCACGGTGCACTCGCACACGAAGACCGTTGCTGAACCCTCCCTGAGTGCATGCAAACAAGTAGATATGATATATTCCAGCGGAATCAAAGGCTTGTAGGTTCAAAAAACGAGTCATAGTCGCCCCGGTCTTGCTTGCTTCTGGCGATGTTGCACTGGGAAGAACCTCTATCCGAAAGCGGACGATTTTCAGAAGAGCGATCCGAAGCGGCGTCCTGAACCAGCACAGACATCATGTGTCACGCCACGTTCGATTCGAGACACTCGAAAGCTCAGTGCTTGGCAGTGCGTGTCAGTCTGATGCCGGTAGTAGAATTGGGGAGATCTGTGTGAGCCAAAACCGCATCACGCAGGCGGGACCCCCAAGAACAAGTATCTGAAAGCGAATAAGATAACCAGACATCAAGACCCGGCGCTCACCGGCCTCAATCCCGTTCTCTTCAGCCCTGTCCGGTGACATCCGGAGCATCCCGATGTCACGCTGTAGGCGCGCGAGGCTGCTGCCCCTGCCCCCGAGTCGTCTCTCCTGCTCGCGCAGGACGCACAGGATGTGCGAGGTGTGCGAGGTGTGGGCAGGCGCGGACGGGGGCCACAGGCATCGCGAATGCGCAGCGGGGTCGCGCCGGGCCCGAAACGGGCGGTATCGCCGGGGGGCCGGGGTCGTATCGCCGGGTCCCCCCGGCGGTCGCGCGGTCGCCCCCAATAACATACCCAAATGCAAGTCCTCCTTGAGTGAATTCAAACAACAAAAGGTGCCTCAAATCACGCCGTGAACGCCAAGATTGCTCGCTTTCTGGTCTAGCCATGAATTCCTATCAACAACATAAACCCATGGATCTGTGATGCATTGGCAGCAGCTGATGAATGTACCGGTGCTGCCAGCACCGGTACATTCTGATCACTGAACTGGCAGTGATCAGAACTCTGCAAGACCAGTGAGACATTCTGAGAGCTCTAGAGATATTTCGACCTCCTTCCATGGGGGCTTTCCATTGTCTTTTGCATCACATCTCATGAGTGACTCACATGCATGCAACGGGAGAGGCGGTCTATAATCATTGACAGTGTTACAGCAGACGGACACTTCTCAGAATAACACAATTCCCTTTCAAGAAGTAAGGACATACCTGTGACACCCTTAGTAGATCTCAAGAATACTGCCAACTGCTACTCTTCCTCTTCCTCCTCTTCGCTGCCTCCTTCTTCAGTTTCTGCCTCTCGCAGCCATTTTAGGAACTCGGCCGCCTTGTCCAGAAACACCCGGTCTTCCGCATCTGCGTGCACCTTCTCCTCTGCCCACTTGATGAACGCGTCCTCCTCCACCACTTCTGCGTCGTACAGCAGCTGCAGCACCTGCGCGCACATGGTTTCCTGGTGACTAGCAGTGACTCATGTTGAGTGGAGGCAGCATCATGTCTACACCGGAGACAACGTGGTAGGGTCAAGTGATTGTATCGCAGACCCAAGTGCAGCAGAATTGCAGACCTTCCAGCTACCCTTTAAGCCATCCAACAGCAGCCAGCTACCTTGTCATTCTGCGCTCACCCGCGTGATTGTGCTGCTTGCAACAGGTGTCAATACAAGAGTCACTGACTCTGTCAAAGAGTGTGCTGATCCCTGTAGACAGCTTGTCATGTCTAGGTTGGTCACGCATGCCAAATGCAAGCACAGAGGCTTCTCTGCCGGACAAACGCAAGCTTTCCATATCTTGGGCGGACCCATGCCCTCACGGTGGCAAGGTCACCATGCGTTTGGCATGCTTGACCTCTGTCTCCTTGATCACGCCCCAGGCTTTATCGGGGCGTCTATATTTTATTCACTTAAATGATCACCTTGGCGAAGACTGCAGAGAAGAGGCTGCCCTGCTCTGTTGTGCCCTTGAAGACTCCCTCCTCTCCACAGAACTCTTCCAGTGTCAGCAGAAGGTCCACCTGCGCCATTAAACACCCCTTAAGGCCTCAAAACAAGGGGTTCTATATACTTCAGGGGTACTAAACACTATCAGTGGTACCTGCTAGAGCCCACAGTGGAATGCTAGTCTACATGCTCTCCATGCAAGGAGAAATAGGCAACGAGACAGGAGCGCAAACAAGCTGGAGCAGTGCAGGCTGCTACCACAGACACTCTTAGAAGCAAAAGTAGCAAGATGGCCCTTTCATCCATGCATACAGGCAGCGGAAAAAAGGGTGGCGCATGCAGTGGCCGCGTTGCCAACCGACTGAATTGAACTTCCACTCTGGAGTCCCAGGGGATTGGTACAGAGATAACCCAAGGCAAGTGATCCCAGTGGCAAATAAATCTGAGGTAAATCAGAGCTTGATTGACCGGAAAGCCAGGCTGCGCTCTTGTTGCACTAGTGGATGTTCAGATGTGCAGGCGCACCTGGTCATCCTGTGAGCGCAGCTACTGTTTCAGGAGCTCGGTCCAGGTGTTGAGCAGCCGCTGCAGCCGCCTCAGCAGCTCCGCCTTGCCAGCCTGCACGCAGCGACACACCCTTTATGAATGTGTCCCCTCCTTCAGTTGCGAGTAAGTGATGTTCATTCCTAGAGGCAAGATGGACTGCAGGCAAGCCACATGTGAAGGCTGCTGCAGACCCTACCGCTTGATGGACACGCCAGATCCAAGTGTGTACAGGATGCTCAATACTAATCCTTGCCAGCCAAGGAAGGATGACAATTTCTGATGCAGGGGAAAGTGTGGCCTTCACTGCTTTGGCAGTGCTGAGGCTGGTGCAGACTCAAAGTCACTGCACGCAATGTCCTGATGCCTCAGATCGAGACAATTATATGCGCAAGCAAAAGCGCGCACACCTGCGTGGCGGTGTTGGGGGCGGTCTCGGGGAAGAGCGACCGGTACTCGGCCTTGGCGCGCGGCGGAGCCGGCAGGCACAGCGTGAGCAGCGTGGTGAGGATGTATCGCGCGCAGTCGGCAAAACCGCGGTGCTCGGCGATCTTGAGACTGTTGAGCTCGGTCTCCAGGAACTTCTTCTCGAAGCCGTCGCGCACGCAGCGCAGGAACGTCTCTGAGACCTCGCGCTTGAAGCTGGCCTGCATGTCAAAGTCTATTATCACTTTGTTCCGACGTTGCCAGAAATATAAAGAAGTCCACTCCGCTCAGATCAAGCTGCAGCAAGTGCCTTTTCAGAACAGCGTCAATTGTCACGGCGGCTTGTCTATCTTCACCAGGTCAGACCACACATGAAAGCCATCAATATAAGGTGGCATTGAATTCATCACTTGCATAGTAAAGCGGTGAGCACTTGACAGGATGCCAGAGAAGCATTTCCGATCACATGTGTGTCTTTAAATCAACTGGGTGGTGCAGCAACACCGCGAACATGTCCGTCAAGGCTGCAAGTCATGCAGACCTTCAGAGATCTTCAGCACAGATCTTCAGCAGAGATCTTCAATGAGATAATAAAAGTCGGATATTACAAAGCTGAGTGAGGGGAGTAGTACAGACACACCTGCGCCCCATCCTCAATGACAGTCCCCATCCCGATGCTGGATGAATGGCCCACTCTCGCCTCCCGCCCCAGCTTCAGAAATTGCTCCCTATGAGCAGAAACATACACATGCACTCTCATGACCTCTCAGATGCCTTGCAACATGCATGCAAAAAAATCTGCCTCTTGCAGGACATACAAGCTCGCTTTTTCACGACCTCTGACATGGGTTGCACAAGTCATGAGGGTCCAGAGAGAAGGGAGCACGTAAGTATCCGTCTTCAAGTTGCCAGATTTCCTGATGCGGGGCTATGTCCACTAACATCCACAGGGCCTGGGTAGCCCTTAATAGAACAAAACTGCTTTTCATCGAGACATAAAACGATTCTGGGTATTCCTGTTAGAGATAGATCTCCAGCAAGATCATGGAATGTGGGAAAGGGGCCCACTTGTAGATGAAGTTGCGCCCCATGCGGTAGGAGGAGGGCCCCCACGGACCCCCCAGCGGCAACAAGTTTGTGTCTGGCACAAATGGGAACGTCCACCTCTGTACAGCAATTGAAAATTCAATTTGACAGCAATTGACCCATACCAGCTGTCAACCACGGCTGTGACTGCAAGCAGATCATCTCCCACCCAGCCAAACTTGTCTCACGGCCACACAGACAACGTGGCTTCGACATGGTCACCTCAATTCTCTGTCAATGCCATGCCCCTGATCATGCTAAGGTGTTGACCAGAGCCGCATGCATCTGTCGCAGTTGCAAGCTCTGCAACATGAAGGCTCACACACCTGCAACACGTCGCGTGAGATGGCATCGTATGAGCGGAAGTTAATAACCCTAAACCCTAAAGTCATTTGCCTTTGCGCGCTTTAATTGCTTTGAAAAATCGGCATAGAGGGACATAGCTCTCTTCCTGATAGGATGGAATCAGAAATGCAACCCATGTCATGTCGATGTTATCGAGCTAGGGCAAGAGAGCTTGAGCTGACAGGTTCTGCACTCCCACCGCATGTGTATGTCTTCTGCTGCGCGCGTGCAGAGCAAGTGAAGGAGCATCTCAAGGCGGCAGAGTGGCTGCAGGAGCGAGCTTCAATCACTGTCAAGGTGGGAGGCGCAATCATACATTTCATGCAGCCGTTGGCAACGTGCGGTCTGCTCTTCTCAGCTGGCATGGCAACCAGCATGGGTTGAGAGCACACTACAAGGCTTGCAGCAAAGTGTATGAGTTCTGTATTCTTGCGTGCATGGACAAAGATGCAAGGGCAGGCAGTTTTGTGTTCAGTGAATGGAGTTTGATGCCTTTTTACAGTTGGTCATGTGCATTAACTTAGTAAAGACACTTGAAGAGCATCCTGGAGCATCAAGTACACCTTTGTCACCCTTTCTGCAAGTAGAAAGGCCACCACTGGGAAACAGGAGCAGCATGAGTAACCCTCGCACCTTGGCAACACTGTTGGAGGCCAGCCACTCCAATGTGTAGTCTATGAAAGGGAATCCGGCTAGAGGCAGTAAGACCTTTGGTCGCTCCAGTGTGATTGGCCTGAAGCGCTGCAGCAGCCAGCCCATGCACAACTTCATGTCACTTCATGGTGCAAAGATGCATACATTCTAATTCAACAAGATTGGATATAGATTCAAGATGTGTTCGGACAGTGTGTTTCGTAACCCCGAGGAGTTTTGTTCACATCATGGCATGACACCTCGCGTTCTATAGTATGGTGTTGAATTGTGTGAGCGGAACCATGGTACCAGTTAGTTAAAATTGCCATGTCTATACTACATTTGCCTTTTTGGTCGTAATGAACACAAATGAGTGCATTACATGGTCATCATGCTTTATGTCACAACAAGCTTAACTTAAGCTTGTTGTGCGCATTTTTTGTAGTGCGCATTTGATTGAATTTGCCGACCTTCAAGGTGGGCAAATTCAATCAAATGCGCACTCTAAAAAAGAGTTGTGAAGACGTCGTAATAAATAGTCTTTGAAAAAATACTAATACCAGATGTCACACAATTTGTCATCCCAGATCGGTGCCCGTTGAAATTTTACGCGTATGTACATGAGCCATTTCGTGGCAAGATCATTTGAACAAAGAAAATAAACTTTGAAATATGCTCCTGGACCAATCTTTGAGTCAATCCACTCAAAAGCCTTGCTGAGCATGTCTACAAAGATACCCAAAGTCGCGACTCATTGCTTTCAGGTCCGAAGCAAGATTTAAAAATATTTTTTGAGCAAAAAAATGCTTTCAAATCTTGCAAGGCTAACAATAGGCTTCGGATCTTCTCGTCTTCTTTTATAGACAGATTCACGACTAAGAATTTTACCTGAATACTATATCAAGCGCGTCGTGTTGTTGCTCACAGCGATTTTTGCGCCAAAGGAACTTTCCGGGAAACATCCGCATCTGAATCCAAAGCCGGGAACCCAAGCGCCAATGGCAAAGGATTGCTCGTCCTCAAGTAGAGCGTCAGATGATGTGCATGTCCCTCCATCAATGGGATCTCCAGATTCCATGGACATTGTGCAAATATGGTCCACATCGCATCCCTTGGGCTCGAAGATGGAGCACTGGCAGCATCTGCCAAACAATGAGGAGTATGTTGTGGTGTTGCTGTTGGCGTAACGCAAGCTTTGTCCAAGGCTGTCTGATACAGTTCTGAAGCATCTTGCGTCTGACTTGAAGGTGTAAAGAACAGGTGTCTCCCAGAAAATTGCGTCGGGTTGTTGACAGTTGCCTGCATCCACCCAGTGCGCTTTAATTTTGAGCATGTTTGCACACATAAGGCATAAATCATGTAATGCATATCGGCGGCACATATGAGAGGTACAATAGTGTGCCATTACCTGAGCCTTGAAATTTTCCTTCTGGGCCAGTGGCGCCTACGATGGTGTCAAAATATTGTTGAACAAAACGCAAGGGACATAGCTATATCAAAATGTGCACGTTCTTAAACACAGGTGAGGGGGAGAGTATAGACATGTGGCGCCATTATTTCCGGTGAGGCCTGTCACATATGTATCAAATGAGTGCATGTTTGTTGCATCACATTGGTGCGAGAATAGAGGATGCACCTATGGCTCCTGTGTTACCAGTGGCTCCAGTGTTGCCGGTGAGACCTATCAATGCACGCATCAATGTATCACTATACGCTTACACGATAATCACACAACATGCTCAAGGGAGTGCTTATTTTTATAAAGCAGGTTCTAAATGAGAGTACTACATAGCATGCACCTGTCGATCCAGTATTACCGGTGTCTCCGGTGACCCCTGTGAAATGCATGCATCAATCTAATACTTAAATATCACACGAATGTTACAAAGCTGTAAAATGAGGGAGCATTCTTAAAAAGGTACAACAAGGAGGGAAAGAAGATGCACCTGTGGCTCCAGTATTACCGGTGAAACCTGTCAAAGCACGCATCAATGCAGTTGAACAAATTTTGTTGAAGAGCTGTCTCAAAAGGGTGCAATCGTATAACTTACAAGTCTATGTTGACCAACGCATTCGGTAGGGAAAGAGTATGCACCTGTGGCTCCAGTGTTACCGGTGACGCCTGTCAAAGCACGCATCAACGCATTCGAGCAAAGTCAATCAAAGCTTAATCGGTCAGTGGTAATCATAGTAATTTTCTCAAAAATGTGCATTCTTAAACGCAATTGGACAAAGTCAATTGAATAGCTGTCTCAAAAGGGTGCATTCTGATAATAGCATAGCTGGCAGGGTAAGAGAATGCACCCGTGGCTCCAGTGTTTCCGGTGAGGCCTGCCAATGCAAACGTCAATGTGTTACGGGTCAATGACTGTTCCATACTCAGTCAACATGATGCCTTGCTTGTTCCACCACAGCTAACAGGGAAAGAGGATGCACCTGTGGCTCCAGTATTTCCGGTGAAACCTGTCAATGCATGTGACCAAGGTCAGTGGTAATCATAGTAATTTTCTCAAAAAGGTGCATTCTCAAACGCAATTGAACAAAGTCAATTGAATAGCTATCTCAAAAGGGTGCATTCTTATAACTATATGTTAAACAACACAACAGCTAGGGAAATAGTATGCACCTGTGGCTCCAGTATTACCGGTGAAACCTGTTAGGACAAAGTCAGTGGTATTACAGCGGCTATCTCAAAAAGGTGCGTTCTTCAACGCTATTGAATAACATCATTTGAACAGCTGTCTCAAAAGAGTGCAGTCTTATAACTATATGTTAGTCAACACAATTGCTAGGGAACGACTATATATGCACCTGTGGCTCCAGTGTTACCGGTGAGGCCTGTCAAAGCACACATCAATGCTTTTGAACAAAGTAAATTGTAGCTTGATCAGCTGTCTCAAAAAGGTGCGTTCTTACATTAGGATAGCTGGGAGGGAAGAGGATGCACCTGTGTCTCCATTATTCCCGGTGAAGCCTGTCAAAGCATGCATTAACGCGGTTCAACAAAGTTTGTTTAAGAGCTGTCTCCAAACGGTGCAATCTTATAAGTTTACGTTGAAGAGCACAACTAGGGAAATAGTATGCACCCGTGGCTCCAGTGTTTCCGGTGAGGCATGCCAATGCGAACGCCAATGTCAATGTGTTACGGGTCACATGACTATTACATGGCTGGGTCAACAAGATGTCTGGCTTGTTACACTACGGTTGGCAGGGAAAGAGGATGCACCTGTAGCTCCAGTATTACCGGTGAGGCCTGTCAAAGCATGCATCAATGCGTTTGAACAAAGCGAATTGTAATTAAAATAGCTGTCTTAAAAGGGTGCAATCTTATAATAGCACAAGTGGTAGGGAAAGAGAATGCACCTGTGGCTCCAGTAGTTCCGGGGGGACCTGCCAATGCAAGCGTGAACGGTTACTTCCAGATCACATCGTGTCATGATTGTTACACAGCTGAGTCAACGGGATGCCTAGCTTGTCTAGCTATAGCCACGACATGGAGGCATGACGTTGCATTCATTCACATGGCACTAGAAAGAACAGGCAGGTATTAAGAGATCTATCGACTGTATTCAGCAGGATCAATAGGTGAGCATCCCATAATTAGTTTCTGATCGCAGAGAACATTTGGAGACGCACCACATAACGCGCAGGTGTAGCTCACCCCAGTTAAAAACCAGTAACCAGGAGGGTTTCGAAAAGAAAATTCGAGAGTCTGGGGTCCACTTGTGGAGCTGACCACCGTTGTGAATTCTAAGAAGGATGTCCCACCGAACGCAGCAGCGTTCAAGAGCGGCACAGAGATTGTTGGGTCACCGGAGGCAGTAATCCCTAGGCTCACGCCGTTGTAGGAGACGGTGAAGTCACCTGGGGATGCTGGGGATCCGCCAAATTTGTTGTTAAGGAAAAATGTCAGCCGGTAGCCGGTGCCGGGTTGCGTTCCATTGATTGTTTGAGTGAGAAACCCATCGGAAAGTTGGGGTCCTAATGCGGCTAAGGCTGTCACAGACGGGTCGGGTGGTGTGAGGCCGTATGCAGAGAACAGGTCCCCTGTATCTTGAAAATCTTGAGCTCCACTTCGTGCCCAGCCAGCAAAGCCATTTTGAAAGTTGCCATTCGTTATCAAATTTTGGGCCTGCGACAAGTGTGAATGAGTGCTGAAAGGAGGCCACCACTGTCTACAGAGAACTCTGGACCGGGGCGCGGCAGAGTGTCTGGGCTCATCGTAGCGTACAAATATGTAAACTTCTATGAAGAATTTCATGTTGCAGCTCACCTGAATGCAAGCGCTCGACCACAGGCAAATCTGCAGCAGCGTTAAAATTTCAAACTAGGTGAGGGACCTCTTGTTTTGGGAAAGACGTTTATACAATTGATGAAAGTACCCCTACCGTTGTAAACAACACTCCAGCCACGAGACGCGCCATCTTGAGCTTTATACCACGACAACGAACAGTTCTGCAGATTGTTACAGGGTTGCACGTTTATGCTCCCGGTACAGTCACTGTGAATACAGCGCCCATGGACGCTTTCAACCAACCAGAAAGTAAGGCTTTCTTGTGAAGAACGGTTTACACGTTCATCTGTTGGCGATTCATAGCTGAACAATTTGTAATTGAGGACGGCACCCTGAGAAAGCCAGAGGGAGTTGTCACCCATCAGGGGATTTAAACTACCCGCTTGCTCGAAGACCTCCTGGTCTCTTTGCTCCAGGGTGGATTTGCTGTAGTTTTGAGCTTCCCATCCCTGACTTTGCAGTTAGGTTTACCTTTGAGCAGGCCATGACACGACTGTCCCACCTTTATCTGGTGTTCCTCTGAATTATGGTGACCAACGCAGGATTTTTCAGCAGCCGGTACAAGCGAGCCCATCAGCCACCACACAGGAGCAGATAACCCGCACATTGACTACACATGCAGACGCGTGAGATTTTTGTGGTATGAAGATGGGCCGTGACAGACTGCCCACAAGACTACTGAGCTTCAGGTGGCTCCTGAAGATCTCTGATATGTTATAATCATAATAGTAAACTACAGAGATACATTGCCTTTGCATGCAGGCCTCTTATGCTCATGTGAAATCCTCTGTTTCCAGGTGGTGGCTTTGCACAGCAGCGGCGTCAACTTGATACAGGTGGTCACAACTTTGGATGTCTGGAGTCTGCGCCTGACGCCCCAGTTGAGTACATGAACGCCAGCGTTGTCAACCTGCAATTCCACGCAAACTCCGAACACACACGTGAAGGTACGCAAATTCGACCACCTGTTCCTTCCTGCTCGTCTGAACGTGAATGGCTCACGAACTCAATTTTTGGAAGCTTGCCCACCCCACTCCACCCCTTGCCAGCATTTATCTCCTTGAGAGGCTTGCTGCCTGAGAATTGATGCACCCCACGCCCTCGCTGGTGTGTCTGGCTGCATGATTGAACACCTGACTGCAATTGCATGCCGTTTCCTGCTGGTACGGTATTCAGCGTTCTGCTTACATGGTGCACATGCAAAACGGCGAGAATGAGCTCCTTGGCCTGTAGATGTTTGTAACCCATCTTCAGGAGCTCAAGGCTTGAGTGCATGTGCATGCTCTGTCATGCAGGGGCATACTACGGAGCAGAGGCGCACCTTGATGATCAATGGCCAGAAGCGCCCCGTCATCTTCGGTGAGAAAACTGCACCAAATGGCTTGCATCATGCAGTGATCTGCCTTTTGATTATCAGAGCACACCGTATTCTGACAGCAAAGCAGAGCGAGCGCCATAACTGCTACACATAATCCATTGTAGAGGACTAGCTTCATCAGGCAGCACTTGTCCTATTCAATTTTCAATCATCTCAGTTTCTTGTAGTAACTCCGCCAGTCATACGCACAACCAGTGGCATCTAGATCTTCTCTGGCACACTCTGCCTTTACAAACGTAAATTTACTGCCTTGCTGGCTGCTCTGTGTGCATTTTGCACTCTGCATCGTCCTCAAAGTAGGCACTTGCTTGAGGGATTTGTAGTTGTATCTTCATCTTATTGTTTATTTTCTTGTTGTTTATAGGTAATTCCCCAGAGGCTGTTTTTGCAGCTCCATCTGCATTTGGGCAGGCCATTATTGGCATGGGACATATTTCCTCTGGAGCTCCTCTAGATTAGGCGGACTGAAAAGCGCACGCATGTGGCAGGTACCTGCATGGACGTTGCCAGGAATCAGACCAACGAGTTGTTAAAGTCTGTGCAGCCGTACATCAATGACACCAGTGTCGCATCAGCGGAGCTGTAAGTACTTGCCAATAGCAGACCTGCTGCATGACTCTGTAATGCTCAACCATTTATTGTTTAGTGGCTCAGCTGAATCTCTCGCAGACTGTCTCTCCGGCATGAAAACCGTCTTCAATGTTGAAAAGTCTATCATATCTGCTATCCTGAAAGGGCTCTTGGTTTGTTACGCGGTTCGTGCAGGTCTGCTCGGCTGTTCCAAACGATGTTGTGTTCAACATTGAGACGCTCTTCCCCGCCACAAAGTCTTACTATGCCTACAGGTGGGATATCCTTTGCGATGATGCTTGGCTTGCAATCATGCCTTGATGCCAGCATTCTGTTAGAAACCTCGCTGTTTGGCCTGCTTTTGACACTTCTATGCGGTGATCACTTGACGCATGCAGTCATTACATAATGGTTATGTGATGTGCAAGTCCTCTGAAGTTCCAAATGTGTCTTCCCAGGGTGAGCCTTACCACGCCACCTTGCACCAAGGGCGTCACGTGGATTGTGTTCACAAAGACTGTCCCGGTAATAACCACAGCTCTTTGTCAAATCAAATTTAATCAATATTGTACGATGCTCTTCTTTAGTACAAGCAAAATCTTGCCGGAATACTCCTGTTGAACAGGAAGCAGGGTTTATTAGTGTTATTACGCTCCTTTCTCATCCATGATGATCAGGTGCGTCTCAGCAGCATTTCTATGACAACCTTCCAGCCTTCTCTATTCTATATCTACCCTTTGTTTTTATCCCAAGGCATATATATATATATATATACAGTATAGGGTTTTACACAACACCTAATTGTATGCAACATTAAATTAGAAATTTTCACATTGACCTCTGATCTGGCTGTATGTGTGCTGCAGATGTCTACGGCTCAGTTGAAGTCCCTCTAAGTCCAAGGCTTCCACCTCACAGCCATGCGCCAATGTCACGGTGAGCTCTGCGCATTTCTCAAACTGCCTTGTGCAATGGCTCTGTAGATTTGCGGCTTAAACATACTTGGAGAAGCCGCGCGGAAGTTCTGATATGAGAACCTGAATGTTCCCTGTTGTTTTGTGGCCATTTTGCATAGTTTTGCGTGGGAAGGACTCTGAGAGTGTGGCAGAAACAATTTCTCATCTTGAAAATGAATTTGAATTAGAATAAAATTCAAATTCCTGTGCTCTGGCAGACAAACTCGATTGCAACATCTTGGGCGCGCAAACCAACCACCGCCTTCTGCAGCCACTCATTGACCGCACCATCAAAATCGGCAACATGAACCCAACACCCAACTAGACATGGCAATACTGGCGGCCTGCAGTTTTGCGGCTGCAATTTTGTGGCTCATGTCTGTTCTTCCAGCCCGCGCAGTGCGCAAACAAGCTCATTCTGGGGTCCAGGTCCTGATCCTGGTGTGCCGAAAATTTGTTACGGCATTGACTGCCAGATTTTCCAGGCAGGTTGACAACACCCGGGCCTAGCCAGAGATTCACATCTCTCTGGCTAGATCTCTGTGAGGCACTGCCAGAATCTGGCTGTGAAACTGCCTGAATGCCAGGCTTTACAGGGACACTGTGGCTGTCTGCGATACTCTGATCTGCACGCCATTGCTGCTGCGCCAAAAGCTGCAGTGATACGGTACTGTCAGGTTTATGATCAGTGAGCTAAAAACATGCAATTTTCTCCTGCTTTGCGACTGAGCGCCAAGGGAAGGGATTTGTAGGGGACAAAGAAACCCGTGTTGGCCTTCAGGAGTGCTCAGATTGGATTGGGATGTTCAATCCTGAAGTGACTGTGTGCCTACAGTAGATAGTGGCCAATCAAGCGCTATACGTGCAGGTAATGCATTTGCGTTCAGGAATGGGCCTCCATGCTTAGTAGTATTGCACTGCAGCGGGCATAGCACTGAAGTTGTGAAGTTTTCATGAAGTGACCGTGGCTGGTTCATTGCTGAAGTAGTGGCGTTTAGTGTTGACTGGAAGACTGAGGGATACTAGCATGTGGTCATCCGGGACAGCATCCATATAGAGGGCTGCTCCGCATTGTTTGGTGCATTGTCAAGCATATGACTTCTCTGCAGCACTGCTGTAGTGACCATTGTTGTGCTCACACACTGTTGTATTTGCATCTGCCTGGCAGCTGCCTGGGCAAAAGCTTGAGGAGCTTGAAGTGTTCTTGAATGTTTGAAGTGTTCTGGAATGTCAATGTGCTACAGTACTTTGATTGATTTTGTGCTTTGCATAGAAGCATGCGTGATTTTGGCTGGATGTTTTAGCTGTCGGGTGGTTGATGTGAGTTTTTTGTTCTTTTAAAAACCCTGGACAAAGACTTGGGGTACTCAGTGTTATCATCGGCAGTGTTTAAAGCAGACGGACACTTCTCAGAATAACACAGTTCCTTTTCAAGAAGTAAGGTAGTCTCTGTGACACCCTTAGTAGATCTCAAGAATACTGCCGACTGCTACTCTTCCTCCTCCTCCTCTTCGCTGCCTTCTTCTTCAGTTTCTGCCTCTCGCAGCCATTTTAGGAACTCGGCCGCCTTGTCCAGAAACACCCGGTCTTCCGCATCTGCGTGCACCTTCTCCTCTGCCCACTTGATGAACGCGTCCTCCTCCACCACTTCTGCGTCGTACAGCAGCTGCAGCACCTGCGCGCACATGGTTTCCTGGTGACTAGCAGTGACTCATGTTGAGTGGAGGCAGCATCATGTCTACACCGGAGACAACCTGGTAGGGTCAAGTGATTTTGTATCGCAGACTCAAGTGCAGCAGAATTGCAGCACCTTGCAGCTACCGTTTAAGCCATCCAACAGCAACCAGCTACCTTGTCATTCTGCGCTCACCCGCCTGATTTTGCTGCTTGCAACAGGTGTCAATACAAGAGTCACTGACCCTGGCAAAGAGTGTGCTGGTCCCTGTAGACAGCTTGTCATGTCTAGGTTGGTCACGCATGACAAATGCAAGCACAGAGGCTTCTCTGCCGGACAATTACAAGCTTTCTATATCTTGGGCGGACCCATGCCCTCACGGTGGCAAGGTCACCATGCGTTTGGCATGCTTGACCTCTGTCTCCTTGATCACGCCCCAGGCTTTATCGGGGCGTCTATATTTTATTCACTTAAATGTTCACCTTGGCGAAGACTGCAGAGAAGAGGCTGCCCTGCTCTCCTGTGCCCTCGAAGACTCCCTCCTCTCCACAGAACTCCTCCAGTGTCAGCAGAAGGTCCACCTGCGCCATTAAACACCCCTCAAGGCCTCAAAACAAGGGGTTCTATATACTTCAGGGGTACTAAATACTATCAGTGGTACCTGCTAGTGCCCACAGTGGAATGCTAGTCCAAGTGCTCTCCATGCAAGGAGAAATAGGCGACGAGACAGGGGCTCAAACAAGCTGGAGCTGTGCAGGCTGGGACCACAAAATCTCAGACAAAAGTAGCAAGATGGCCCTTTCATCCATGCATACATACAGGCAGCGGAAAAAAGGGTGGCGCATGCAGTGGCCGCGTTGCCGGCTGACTGAACTGAATCTCCACTCTGGAGTCCCAGGGGAATGGTATAGAGATAACCCAAGGCAAGTGATCCCAGTGGCAAAATAATATGAGGTCAATCTGAGCTTGATTGACCGGAAAGCCAGGCACCATTATATATTCAGATGTGCAGGCGCACCTGGTCATCCTCTGAGCGCAGGAACTGTTTCAGGAGCTCGGTCCAGGTGTTGAGCAGCCGCTGCAGTCGCCTCAGCAGCTCCGTCTTGCCAGCCTGCACGCAGCGATAGACCGTCCATCAATGTGTCCCCTTCTTTAGTTGCAAGTAACTGATGATCATTCCAAGAGGCAAGATGGACTGCAGGCAAGCCACATGTGAAGGCTGCTGCACACCCTACTGCTTGATGGACCCGCCAGATCCAAGTGTGTACAGGATGCTCGATACCAATCCTTAGTGATAATCCTCGCCATCCAAGGAAGGATGACATTTTCTGATGCAGGGGAGAGTGTGGCCTTCACTGCTTTGGCAGTGTTGAGGCTGGTGCAAACTCAAAGTTACTGCACGCAATGTCCTGATGCCACAAAACAAGACAATTATATGCGCGAGTGATTAAAAGCGCGCTCACCTGCGTGGCGATATTGGGGGCGGTCTCAGGGAAGAGCGACCGGTATTCGGCCTTGGCGCGCGGCGGAGCCGGCAGGCACAGCGTAAGCAGCGTGGTGAGGATGTAGCGCGCGCAGTCGGCAAAGTCCCGGTGCTCGGCGATCTTGAGACTGTTGAGCTCCGTCTCCAGAAATTTCTTCTCAAAGCCGTCGCGCACGCAGCGCAGGAACGTCTCTGAGACCTCGCGCTTGAAGCTGGCCTGCAATTAAAATTCAATCAACGTGATAAAGACGACGCATTAAAGCCATGTCTGGTGTGCTCCCTGTACCAATCTTTGTGGAAGGTTGTTCCTTGCGACAAAGAAAAGACGCCCAGTCTCCTTAGAAGGAAGTAAGGGTCTTCAGAGGTGCGTGGGCGAAGCTGAGCCTCACTTTGACATCACTGGAGCCTGGCAAGCAGTGTTCTGCTAGGTACAATGGCGGCGGCAATACAAGGCACTCACAACAGTAGCCATATTTCTGCGAAGCAAGCATGCGGGCAGATGGTACCATGCCTGGCCACACGCCGTGCATGCCACTCAGCCGTCAAGAGTCAAAACGCTGAGCTGGACAATCAGGCACATGTCAGCACATGCTGCAGCACACCTCTGGATCGGCAACGGCTGCCTCCTGCGCCTCATCGGCAGCGGCGACGGCCGAGTCATCGTCGGAAAAGTCGTCTGGCGGCGGCGGCGGCCCCGGGGGCGGCGGCGCGATGGAGAAGTGCGCGGCAGCTGCCGCGGAAGCTGCCGGCTCACCTTCGTGCGGCTGCCACCGGTGGCCCGCGCCGTCTGGACCCACCAGGGTCGCGTCGTAATGTCCGCCGTCTCCTGAACAGGCAACATGGGCTTAGTTCAAAATCCAAACTTTAGGATATTGGAAAGTAATTAATTGCACCTAGTTGACAGTGTCTGCCTCATTGTAAGAGAGCTACAATCACTGCCAATTTAGAGCATGCCACCCCTTAAGTGTTTCCAAGTTCTTCTGCACCGCATGCATGCTGCTGACTCAAACAATCATATCATCCATGTGGCTGTCCAGATACATGCACAGAAGCTGAGGCTCTCTGTCCTCCCTAGGACGGTTCTCCTGTTCAAACACATTCAGGTCTGTGAGAGCACGATGTAGTAGGAAGGGGGGGGGCGGGGAATGGGGCTAGCCCCACCAGCGCTGAGGGCCTCAGCGGTCTGCTCCAGGCCGGGCTGCGCAGCTTCCGCGCTGCTGCCAAACGCAGCTTCCGACGGTGGGGAAGCTGTGCCGGCAGCTGCGTACTCCAGCTCGTCGTCTGAGAGTGATGCGCTTTGTTGTAGCTGCCTGCACAGGCTCAGGCTCGTCTGCTGCTGTATCACCTGCCCCTGCCCCACCACCACCTGCGACGCCAATCTTTGTTCTAGCATTTTGCTCAATTTGTGAATGTTTCCATATTGTAGATTTTTACAGGAGTTTCAGGTGGTTTCAAAAATTTCAAATGCCATGTTCTCTGAGCACAAAACTGGTGTCTTACAGAGCTCGAGGAATGAGACCTCGTGGAGAATAAGGACGTCCGCTGGAGACAAGCAAGAGGGTGCCTGTTGACACGGCTTTTAAGCCCATGCTTTTGCAGAGGAGGAGTGGAATACCCAGCCATGTTCTCAGCCCAGAGAAACGACAGAGGTAATTGATAGGCGTGGATGGTTGTGTGAGGAGCGTGCACCTTGAAGGAGAGGATGCTGCCAGGGCAGACAGTGGCGTCCTCCTTCACCACAACTCCATCGCACAGCAGCGAGTGCGACACCTGGCGCACAGAAAGCCACCCACCGTTCAATTTGGGAATATGAGCAAGGATCCACATCAAACTTGTGATTGCCAACAAACAGCACATAAAAGTCAGAAAGTGAGCGCTCGTGGAGCCATGAAACATGAGAAGACATTTTTCATCGCAAATGCGACGAAAATAAAGAGAAGATTGATGTCAGACATACAAGGAGTGCGAGCGCCGTGTGGGCACAAAACGCTGCCCCGTGCTTAGTATTGCATTGTGTGCAACATACAAGACACCTCCGGCCCACAATCTGCAAAGAGAACCACTGAAGTAATGGCATTCATGGGGAACATGTGCCCCGAATTCTTCATCCAGCTTAGGGTTCAGGGAATATGGATTTATGGTTTAGGGAAGGGGCCTTTATAGTAATAACTTTTCACGGGGAATGCAATGGTGAGTTTAGGGTTTAGGGTCGCTGAAGGGTCGAAAGAACCATAAAACACAAAGTGGATGAAGTCTAATGCCAGTGCTCACCTGTGCACCAGCATGTATCCTCACGCCCTCCAGCAGGTAGCTTCCAAGGACCACAGCATCCTTGCCAATGTGGCAGTTGCGCCCGATGATGGACTGCGCCACCTGCCCGGCCAGCACAGTGCCTTTTCAGAACAGCGTCAGTTGTCCCGGTGGCTGGTTTATCTCCACCAGGTCAGACCGCACATGGAAGCCATCAATATGAAGTGGCGTTGAAATCGTCACCTGCATAGTAAAGCGGTGAGCGCTTGACAGGATGCCAGAGAAGCATTTCAGACCACATGTGTGTGTGTGTGTAAAGTAACTGGGTGGTGCAGCAACACCACGAACATGTCCGTCAAGGCTGCACGTCATGTGGACCTCAGAGATCTTCAGCAGAGATCTTCAGCAGAGGCCCAGGCTGACTAACACAAATGAGACAATAAAAGTCGGATTTTTCAAAGCTGAGTGAGGGAGTAGTACAAACACACACCTGAGCCCCGTCCTCAATGACAGTTCCCATCCCTATGGACGATGAGTGGCCCACTCTTGCCTCCCGCCCCAGCTTCAGTGACTGCTCCCTGTGAGCAGAAACAGACACATGCACTCGTATGACCTCTCAAATGTCTTGCAGCATGCATGAAATGACTGCTTCTTGTAGGACATACAGGCACGCTTTTCCACGACCTCTGACATGCGTTGCACGTCATGCAGGGTCCACACAGAAGGGTGCACATATATAAGGGTGCACATATCCGTCATCAAGTTGCCAGTTTCCTGAGGCAGGGCAATGTCCAAAAACATCCACAGGGCCTGGTGTAGCTCTGAATAGAACAAAATTGCTTTTCGTCAGGACACAACATAATTCTAGGCAATGTTCCTGCTAGAGATAGATCTCCAGCAAGTTTGTTGAAAGTGAGAAGGGGCGCACTTGTAGATGAAGTTGCGCCCCAGGCGGTAGGAGGAGGGCCCCCAGGGACCCCCCAGCGGCAGCAAGTTTGTGTCAGGCACAAACGGGAACGTCCACCTCTGCACAGCAATTACAAAATTCAATTTAACAGCAATTTGACCCATGCCAATACGCAACCAGCTGTCAAACAGGGCTGTGATTGCAAGCAGATCGTCTCCGACCCTGCCAAACTTGTCCCACGACCAAACAGACAACGTGTCTTCCACATATTCTGCTTAATTCCCTGTCAATGCCATGCGCCGGATCATGCTAAAATGTTGACCAGAGCCGCATGCATCTGCTGCAATTGCAGGCTCTGGCAACATGAAAGATTCACAAACCTGCAGCACATCGCGCGAGATGGCATCGTAGGAGCGGAAGTTGAGGACCGAGGCTGCATAGTCGCGGTGCAGCTCGTGCACAAACAGCTGCTGCCCCAGCTCCTCCTCGCTCAGAACGCCCGACACAAAATCCTTGCGCACGTTCTGCGGCCACCAGAAAGACAGTGTCACGAGTTGCCATGACATTAGTCAACAGCGAGAGTCACGGCGTGTCTTGAAAATACTTCCAAGTCTCATCCTGCAGCTGAAATGGCGAGGAAGAAGGACTGGTAGGGATGGAGCTGCACTGGCCTTATTGCTGCACAAACAGGAGCGCCACATGCAGTATTCCAAGCCTCTATGATATGCAAGAGAGCAGCCATGCTGCACCAGGGCTCCTCGATGAGCGGGGTTTTTGCATGCACAGCATGTGAAACTGGGAGCACCCAAAGCTGCCTTTTCATAATGAAAAGAGACAGAGAACGCATGAGGACGGACTGTCTCTAAAGCAGTCGGCAACTTTTTCACCTGTCCACCGCAATCACAAGCGCATTTTGAGAATCACTTTCCACCAAGAAAATGCTTAGATAGCAGGACGAGGACACTAATGTCGATCTGTGGCATGTGCCGCCATGTGCCGGCAGGTGCGCACCTGGTAGTCAAAGTTGTCAGAGAAAAGCATTGTGATTTCTGGGGCGCAGATGTAGATGTTGGTGTCCGCCAGGTCTGTGCGAACCTCCACCGCATCGGTCTCTCCCCAGAAGTGCACGTCTATCGTGGCATGATTTGGCAGCGGCTTCCCTGCCTCAACCTGTGCATGCAAAGAATATTTGACTGCCATCTTATTCGCTATCCCGTGATGAACGATTTTCTATCGTGCTGCTGCTACTAATCTATCGGCTCTGCCTTACATTTCTTGCACAGTTTTGATGATGGAGAACACAAATTCTCTCGTCATAACCCTGGCAGACGAACTTGGATGCCTGTTCTCATGTCACATGGGATTGAAGCTTTGGTGTGTCTCTTTGCATTGCCCAAATGGCCATGCATTGTCGCATAGGCTCCTGTTGCACGGCTTCTAATGCAATGCTGAAGTATGCTGAAGCAAAATTTATGAATGACAGATGAAGGCATGGCTCACAAGAGGAGATGGCTGGCATGCTACTATGAAAATGACTAACCTCCTCATAGCGCAGCAGCCGCTTGGTCTGGGGGTCCATGGTAACAATGAGGCTGTGGTCCCCCAGCCGCCTCCTCTGCGCTGGCGTGGTCCCCGCCTTCATCACCTGTTGCCACATAAGCACTTCTGTAACATGGACTCGTCAAGACTGCTGTGATACAGGTTAGCCTTGCTGCTCTGGCAGAGATGGGCCTTTGACTTCATGGCAATGTCCTGACTTGGCAGGAATGTCTGCCTGACAGTTTCAGTAGAAGTGAAATGGGTGCTTCTGCTGATCCCATATTGCTCACGTGCTTTAGGCAAGCCGTCACTTGTTTGTACTGCTGTTTGCTGAGGCCTGAACTCATAACACAGAAAAGTGCCCGCCCAAGAACCACACAGCAGCCCAGTCACCCAGGTCACTTTCCTCACTGTTTGAGTGGGCAGAATATGAACAGCAGTGCTGGTAATCAAGCAGTGTCTGCAATGCAGGATCTGCACAAGCACATGCTCACCATCGTCATGAGGGCGCCTTTGTTCTTCTCTCGCCGCCCCCTGTGCATGCGGAGGGCGCTGCCCAGGTCCATGTTGGACACCACATCACCAGTCACGAGCACAAAGTCGGTCTTCACCAGGTCTTTCACATCGATCTCGCGCAACGCCTCCCCTTCCGACTTGCATGTCGTCGACACAATCACCTGCACAGTGAAAGCAACTTTGGCTCAACATAGGACTCTGTCTGCGCACTTGGAATTGAGCTTTGGAGGTTTTGCATAGAGGAATGTGGCTCTTTTCCAGATGCCAGGACTCCCACATGTCCAAATGTCCCTGGAGGACCTGGCTCCAACCACTCACCACCGGCTTCATCTCTTGCATCTCCGTCCACGCATGCAAGAATGCATGACTAGAACATTCCATGCAAGATGAGGGCTTTGTTGTCTGCTCTCGAATGGCAGCCCCTGCTGGGTTCCATACCAGCTGAGAGGGGCAGACAGCATGTTGTCAAGGACTGGGTGGAAGGTGCGACGTGCATCCCACCTTAACAGTGGTTGAGGCTCGCTCCTGCAGCCACCCTGCTGCCTTGAGATGCTCCTTCACCTGCTCTGCATGCGCGCAGCAGAAGACATACACCTGCGGTGGGGAGTGCGAAACCTGTGAGCTAAAAAGCTGTCTTGCCCCATGCTCGATACCATTGACCAGCACATGGGATCCTCTTTCTTGATCCATCGTTATTACATCACTAAGGACATTAAAAAGAATGCTTTTCCAATGTCCTTAGAAAGCATTCCAGCTCTGTCACCTTCTCTGCAAGTGGGAAGGCCACATCTGTGATACAGGAGAAGCATGAGTACCCCCCGCACCTCGGCAACACCGTTGGAGGCCAGCCACTCCAATGTGTAGTCTATGAGGGGGAATCCGGCTAGAGGCAGCAAGACCTTGGGTCGCTCCAGTGTAATTGGCCTGAAGCGCTGCAGCAGCCAGCCCATGCACAGCTTCATGTCACTTCATGGTGCAAAGATGCAGACAATCTTATATAATAATTTATGGAAAATGTCAAGGAATAATGAAATGATATGCTTCGATCGAATCTAGCAAATGGAAATGTATTGGTGGAGAGCCGATCTACCCATGAACATGCTGTGTCCAGGTCTCTATGGAACACGTCTGCTTCATTCCGTGATGGCAATCACACACCTGATTGAAGCTGTCAGCAAGAAGAACTGCAACCAGCGCTTCTTCTCCAGGCGCAACACCCAGCGGTGCCTTGCGTGAAGGTGCCATGAGGAGTTTTTTGGCCTTTTTAGTCGCGAGTTGGTATGCGCCCACCCAGTGTAGGAGGTTCTATACGCTTGCAAGAATTGTTATCTATTTGATCAACTAAAAGGACGGCTGGTTGCAACCAAGATCACTCCGGTTTCAATGGTCTCGGTCACCTGCGTTTCTTAGCTCCTTGTCATGCGTCTCTCACGATAGGTACAAGTGTAGTGATGTGGATAAATCGTTTGGTCACCAGAAATGGCTTTGAAATGGCTGCATTGGACAGGTGCCAAATGAGGACTTGCTATTCCTGCTCAACTTCCACTCAACTCAACTTGGGAAGATTGGTTCAAAACAACCGTCTCACAATTAGTTACAAGAAGATAATTCAAGTCACGGAAATCCTGTCACTCTTTACATGATTTCGGGAACGACAAAGGTTTACGAGTATTGCGATTGACCATCAAGAAGTCTCAATCTAGTAGCTCAACCTTGAGATTGCATACATAAAGACATATCAGGAAATTTTCAGTCACATAAGGGGACATAACACCCAATCCCGTTATGGACGCAAGTACTTTGCAGGCAGGCTGGGGCATTTGAATTTCAGAGACTGGAGAGCTTAGATCTGGGCAAAACATAGCCGCACAATGACGACTCGTGGCAGCCTTGCACGCGGTCAGGGGCAGCAGCAGTATCAAGGGAACGTCCAGAAATGGATCAGGCAATGGGTCGAGCCTGGCAAGACGCCTGGCTCCAGCAAGGTGGCCCTCCTGAAATGGGTAGCCACAGGTGTCTATCTTCCCATTAATGTGTTCCCTTTGTGATTTGAGAACTTTTGTGATCTTGAAGGACCATCCTGAAGGACCAGATTATACACTACTGTACACCCCTTTGCATGAGATAATCAATTTCCTATGTGTGTTCCAGGCGACCGCTCTGGCAGCAAGCCTGGCCCCAGATTTCCTCACCTGCAGCCGGTGTGTGTGTGTAGGGCATTCAGAGGTTCATACAAAAGGTGTTTCGTTGGTGCTTGCCATTAGGCGACAAATTCTGTGTTGTGGGCATTGGTTCCGAGCATGCGCTGCTGTTGCTGCGTGCAGGTCAGCGATCCCAACATCAAAACCCCATCAGGGCAGAAAGACAAGGGGAAAATGCCGATTGCAAGGCAGCCTGAGCATCCTGTGCAGGTGGTTCTTGTCTCCGTCGCACACCTGTGACCACCCACCAATTGAAGAATGTGATCAAGCTGATTTTCCCCTGTGCTGCATCATTCGCGATGTGCCACTTCTCTGGTGGGTCTCTAAAGCTTTCAATGGTTGTGTGCAGCCTGTGCCCATGGACATTGACAGTGGACAGGCAGCAGCGGCTGATAGGCCTGTCACAATAGCAGCTGCAGGCACTGACGCACCAGATACAGCCAGGGCCTCACTAGGAACTGAGAAGACCAATGAGGCCACAACGCCGTCTGCGGCGAACACAGCTGCAGCACCGTCTGATCCGGTGACCCTTCGCTCATCTCACTAAAAACTGATGCCAATACATTTCACAAACAGGAAAGGATAACCCAAGACCTTTTGCATCAGAGTGCAACGGCTCTGTTGAGGTGCAGACACGCAGCTTGACAGTTCTCTCTCACCTCAAACTTCCTGTTTGACATGCTGTGGTGGCCAAGCATGCAGAGAAGACAGGAGAGCATTAGATTCATTGCATGCATGCAGGGACAGGCAGCTCCGGCCATCAGTCTCCAGCCAGGGGGGCCATCGTCTGACCCTGAGCTTGGCACCGAGGCAAATCTGACTGGTGTGGCAGCTGAAGCAAAGCAGGCATCTGACAGCATTGCGCCCAATGATGTGCATAGTGACCCAAAAGCAGTAGCTGCCACAGCTGCTCAGCCTGAGATAGCCACAGCTCAGCCTGGTTTGCAGACAGTTGCAGCAATGGCCTCTGACCCCGCAAGAGCCACAGAGCCAGACATGAGCACAGCGCAGCCTACAGCCGCAATGGATGAGGCAGATGCCCTTGACACCACAGAGGCTGACACAGCTCCTGAACCAGAGATGCCCGCAGCACAGCCTGCAGTGGTTACAGAAGAGCCTGATGCCGCTGTCACGACAAATGCTGCTGAGGCCACCGAGCCTGATGCAGCTGCGCAATCAGGAGAAACCACAGCGCAGCCTGCATCGCTCACAGCTGGTGGCACAGCTTCTGAGATCACACAGGCTGATGCATCCGCAGAGCGATCGATTGGAAGCAGCGCAGAAGCAGCTGACAGGACGGTGGCGAAGGCCTCTGCAGCTGGTGAGGAGCAGAGCAGAGAAGCAGCGTCAGCGGCGGAGCCAGACGAGGTAACAGCAGCTGCCTTAAAAAGTGTGGCTGCTTTGAACATGATTCCGCAGACATCGGCGTGCATGCAGTGGCCCGCAGAGCCGGCCCCAGCCAGTGTTGCAGAGGCGCATCCTGCTAGACAGCAGAAGCAGGCTGCAGTTGAGACTCAAGGACAGGATGAGCAGCCTTCTGCCAAGAGGCCAGCCGAGGTGAGCCTCAGTTAATTACCTTGCAACAAGTAGAGCAGCATGTACATGGTTGCCTACCACTTCAGTGTCAGCGCCTTGTGAAATACTGTGTAGTGTAACATCCTTTCAAAAATGTGTCCGCTGCCTTCCCATGAGTCACTAGGCTGAACAGACTTGAAGTTCCCGCGATCAAATTTGCATGCACCTGTCGCTGGGTAGCCTGGTTTGGATGAAGGAGTAGTGCGTGGTGTATTCGAATTTGAATTCTGAATGGTGAGCAGTAACTGCATTTTACGCATCCCTGCTATGCATGCTGTTATAGAGTGCCCCATCTAGAGGTCATCTGGTTGCTAATACCCAGAGGAATACAATATTGTGCAGGGTGAGGAGTCTGGCCTGGTGCCTCCTTTAAAGCGTCCCAAGGACGGCATGGCGAACGAGGAGCCTTTGGATTGAGTGACAGACTGCAGTCTTACTCACTGTACCAAGGGATTAATCTAATTCATACTGGTGCCAGCCTCTAGGGATTTCTTATGACACCATATATGGACACCTATATAGGGAGTCTTTGCAATTTTTAGCAGCTGGGGCTTATGAAGGACTCCAAGCATTACCGCCGCAATGCACTTAGCCGAGTGGGCTGGGAGTGGACAAGCATGAAAAAAAGCATTACACGTTAAGTTTGGTGGAGGAGTCACAAGGCTTATTGGCCCCTGGCATGACCATTCTTATTGTATTGACCACACCTTTGCAAATGTACTTGACAGCCCCAGGATGCCTAATTACACATTACTCAGCAATCCATGACTGAGCAGATCTCTTCAGATGCGCTGACATGGCAACTCAAATTAGCAAGGAGACCAAGCAGACGGAACACTTCATTCATGCACTTCTGGACATCAGAACAGTCATGGCCATCAGTACTTCAGAGACAAAAATCTTCATCATTCAAATCCCATGCTGTAGATGTGCATTCATGAAACAAAGGATATTCGTGTCCAATGCGTGGCAACTCTGCACTTGTTTTTACTTCCTACAGTGTGGAAAAAACTTCTCGGGACAAAATTCCCAATACTCTGCAAATTTGAGGGATACTTGAGGGCACCTGACGCCCTTATAATAGTTGAGACAAATACGCTATCCGCAGGACAGCTTTCAAAACAGAACAGAAATTTCTTCAGCAAACATCACACTTCATACCTAGCCTGGCCAGGCTTTTCACATTTCGTGATTTTCAGTGGTGGAGAACATGCCAAGACAGGGAAGGCTGGAGAGGAATCATCGTACGTAGCCCTGAGGGCTGGAACGAGCGTGATATAATGATAACAGTAATATTCGGTGAAGTCATGCAGCTGGCAGCTAGCCTCCATTCAGACAACCATGCGCGCACTCCTTTGCCGGCTATTTGACCCATCTACAGATCAATGTCGTTCAGGGAGGTCAGCAGCTTGTGATCTCCCAGTGCTGCGACGTCTATAGCCTCCAGACTTTCCTCGTCCACAGCTGTGGCCTCTTTCTTTCCTCTCGGCCCCTTTTTGGAAGTCTTGACAGCGGCTGCACCCTTCTTGAATGCGTCGCCTGAAAGTATGTCTGGCCCAAAATCGATGCCGATCTGCTTCTGGAGAGACGCCACGGACACCTGCATGACAAAAAAGTGAGTTATCACTGATTACTCTTTGTTGTATTATGTGATTATTGATGACATGGCAATGCCAGCTCTGCTAGCAATCTGATATTCGTGTGCGCCACAACACCGATGTTGAGGCCGAGAGAAATACAACACCGATCTTGAGGCCGAGAGTAATTCCTGCCACGTGTTGTATGAACAATATACCCGAAAAGAAATGAAATCCTGTTGTGCATGCCTTCCAGGTGGATCATGCAAGCACCCCACAGCACTCCAAATTTAGAATGGTTCATTGGAGGCGTCTAGGATTGTCACTAATGCCCACACCTGTCAGATAATGTCAAATGGTCACTACTATCCTATGCGGGGATTAGGCATTGTCAGACACAGCCGCTGTCTGCCTAATCTAGAGAAGCACCAGAGATAGGTGGATTAAACGTATTATGGCCTGCCCAGTTGTAGATCAAACCTGCAAAAGCAGGGCTGGGGAGCTCGAAACGACAGCAATTTCACAGATGATTTAGAGAAGAGACTAGGAATCCGTCAAGCAAGCCCAGATCTGTAAGATTAAGTCATGGTTACCTGGAAGCCGAGGATGTTTCCCAAGGGCTCCACTTCTTCATCGATGCCGGCCAGCGCCTCAGCCGTCACAAACTTCTCCTGACTCACGATGTACGCGCTGGAACGCACCACTCCGTTGTTCACCAGTGCAACCACCTGCAATGTGATAGCATGACTGATGGTGAGGGATCTGCTGGGCTTGGAATGATTTTGTGAGAGCTGACCTTGAAGAGATTGGCCTCAAGTGTGACTAGTGGAGAAAAATGCACCCAACACATGCTAAGAATGGCAAAACAGCCATACTCATAAGGAACAGTATGTACTGTATCCTGAGGGGTTACTGCTAATGGATAACAAATCATCGCTACTGGGAAACATTTCTTACGTAGCTATGTGTCAGGGTGAGCAAGACTGGGGACACAGAACAAAGGGACAGGAGCGTTGTCATGATATGCACACACGATTTGGTTGATGCTTTCACTTTCATGAGCTTCCAGTGCAGCCCCAAACCAGGAGTGCTGCAAATTCACATGACTGGCTATGGAATGCCGGGGGTATACTGCAGTAGACCACCGCAGAGCATGCAGCAAGGGTGAGTTGCATATTTGAGGGGTGGCGGGAGGCGGTATAAAAAACTGAGCACCGTGCCCACGGTTGATTGGGTCTTGCTTGGATCTGGCGAGTC
>JADEYI010000130.1_pt1 | contig 142650 bp, 135 predicted proteins | sample 8542331 | NCBI WGS metagenome assembly JADEYI01 (sample SAMN16510988, study PRJNA670497) | mine drainage metagenome | isolation source: biofilm near Copperflume 1 | place: Germany: Marsberg coppermine Kilianstollen | collected 2018-02
CAATCATCAAAAGTGCGTTTTTATTAGCAAAAACTTGGATTTTTGCTAAACCTTAAAAAAGTGCGGAAGACAGGAAATATTAAGTTTTTGAAAAAATAAAAAATCCCGCTTTTGGCGGGATTCGTTAAGACAAACAAAAATTTAATGTTAGGCAACCACAAAACAACGATTCAAAATCGCACCGTATTGGCCCTCATAATTGGCATAGCACCAGTTTTTGAGCTCCTGCACCTCATCGGCTATCAGCATTTTGATGGCCTTCCTCAACTCTTTCTCAAAGAGACGGGCGTCAAAACTCACTCGTTGGAGAATTTTTTTGACATAATTCAGCATCTTCATTTTAAAAAATTTAGTTTAAACTGTAACCAGCTGTTGCAATTCAACGATGAATTTACCAAAACCGTTGAATAAGATGAAAGAAGAATTTTATTTTTGTACCCGCAACTTCGTTGCACAACGCGTTGCATTGAAAATTATGGCAAAAAGCATCTTTTTTTTAATAGGGGTAATGTTACTTTTTTGTTATGCTCAGGGCCAAAATATCCAAATTGGACTTGGCCCAGACGAAATCGGACAAAATCAGGCCTGGACAATCACGGTAACGATCAATAACGGTCAATTAAAAAGTTACGATAACTTTCCCGAAATCGAAGGCCTGCAAAAGCGAGGCACATCTTCTTCCTCGCAAACAAGTATCATCAACGGTCAGGTGAGTTCATCGCAAAGTATCATCATGACGTATGTTCCGTTGCGCCAAGGAATGGTCCTAGTTCCGAATTTTAAAATGAAAATCAATGATCAGCTTATTTCCGTTAATGGAAAAAGAGTGAAAGTAGGTGTGCCTATTCATGGTCAACCCAGTGATCCCTTTCGAAGTTTCTTTGAACGCGACCAGTCCGATTTCTTTAGTCACAATCAACCAACTGAGTTTGTTGATATTAAAGAGGATGCGCTTTTGGCACTCACTACCAACAAAGACGAAGTTTATGTAGGAGAAGGATTTACCACTACGCTATCCTTTTTGATAGCCGATAATAATCGTGCGCCTATGCAATTTCACGATCTTGGCAAGCAGCTTTCCGACATTTTAAAGAAATTGCGGCCAGGAAACTGCTGGGAAGAAAATTTTAACATTGAAAATATTGAAGGAGAACAAATCCAGGTCAATAACAAGAAGTACACCCAATATAAAATTTATCAAGGCACATTCTTCCCATTGAATACGCAATCGATAAATTTTCCGAGCGTAGGGTTAGGGATGATTAAATATAAAGTGGCTAAAAACCCATCCTTCTTTGGTCAAAACAGACAGGAGGATTACAAGACCTTCTATTCCAAACCGAAAACCATTAGGGTAAAAGAATTGCCGCCTCACCCCTTGCGCGATGCCGTGGCTGTTGGAAATTATAAATTCGATGAACGGATTAATCGTACTCAGTTGCAGACGGGTCAAAGCGTTTCTTACGATTTTAATATTTACGGTGAAGGGAATATTTCATCCATCGCCAAACCTACGATTGACAAGAATGATGCTTTCGATATTTATGAGCCTAACGTAAAGCAAAATATCAATCGGGAAATGGGCCGGGTTAGCGGCACTAAGTCGTTTACCTATTTTATGATCCCCAAAGAGCCGGGCACTTATAACTTGGGTGATTACTTCAAATGGGTATACTTTAATCTTCAAACAAAAAAGTATGATACGTTAAGATCGAATCAAGTCGTTACGGTTTCGGGAGAAAGCAGAAAGAACTTATCAATTGGCAGTAATGATTTGGGTTCTTTTTATGATCGGATTGATGCCATCGATAATACGCTTAAATCATTTTCGGGTAATGATTGGATGAAGCCCGCCCTTAATATTTTGGTTTTGATTGTTGTTGGGGCGGCAGTTTTCTTGGCCTTAAAAAAATAGAAATTAGAAGATCTGTTGGAAAAAATGGTTTGGGCTTAATTAACTAAGCTTTATCTTCACGCCCCTATGGGCAACAGTTTCGGAAAATTATTTAGAATAACCACATTTGGCGAATCGCATGGAGCGGCTATTGGCGTAATCATTGATGGCTGCCCGGCAGGATTGGAAATCGATGAAACATTTATTCAGTCAGAGCTTGACCGAAGAAAGCCGGGGCAATCAAAAATCACCACACAACGTAAAGAAGACGATACCTTTAAAATTCTATCAGGCGTTTTTGAAGGCAAATCCACCGGGGCGCCTATAGCTTTGATGATCGAAAACCAGGATCAACGCAGCAAGGATTACAGCCATATTGCCGAACGTTTCAGACCGTCTCATGCCGATTATACCTATGAGGCAAAATACGGAAACCGGGATTATCGCGGTGGCGGAAGAAGTTCCGCCCGTGAAACGGCTGCCCGTGTAGCGGCTGGTGCGCTGGCGAAAATGCTCTTGAAGAAATCAGGGATTGAAGTTCAGGCGTTCGTATCGCAAGTAGGCAACATCAAAGCACCTAATTATAAGACACTTGATTTGACAAAGAAGGAAGACAACATCGTGCGTTGTCCCGATTCAGTTACAGCCGAAAAAATGATCGCTTTAATTGATGAAGTTCGCCTTCAACGCGATACAATTGGTGGAGTAGTTACAGGTGTGATCAAAAACTCTCCGGTAGGATTAGGCGAACCTGTATTTGAGAAACTTCACGCAGCACTTGGCCACGCTATGTTGGGTATCAATGCCGTGAAGGGCTTTGAATATGGCAGCGGTTTTGATGGCGTAAAGTTACGCGGCTCGCAACATAACGATGAATTTTATAACGAAGGTGAAAAAATCCGGACGCGCACCAACTATTCAGGTGGCGTGCAAGGAGGAATAAGTAACGGAGAAGATATTTATTTCAACGTGGCCTTTAAGCCAGTGGCCACCATTATGCAAGATCAGCAAAGCGTAGATAAGGCTGGCAATGAAGTTACCGTGAGTGGCAAAGGTCGTCATGATCCATGTGTTGTGCCACGCGCAGTGCCGATCGTAGAAGCGATGGCCGCGTTGGTGATGGTGGATTTTTTGTTGGTCGGAAAAACTTCTAAGCTATAGATTTAAGCAACCCAAATTACTTTTTCGGTTTTGGGAACTAATTTGCCAAACGATTTCAATTCTAATCCTTTCGATTTAGCAAACCCTTCAAACTCATTTTTATTTTCAGCATCCACCGAAACCAAAAGCCCACCACTAGTTTGGGGGTCGGCTAGAATGGCTTTTTGTTCTTCCGATATTGCACTGATTTTATGACCGTAACTTTGCCAATTGCGTTGTGTGCCTCCAGGCATTGATTTTTGTTGGATATATTCTTTCAAAAAATCAAACCTGGGGACGGCTTCGAAATTAATTTCAGCCGAAAGATGGCTTCCCTCACACATCTCACACAAGTGCCCAAGCAAACCGAAACCAGTTACATCCGTCATTGCGTTCACATAAGGCAATTTCCCAAAATCAGCACCTACTTTATTCAAGGTGAGCATAGCGTTTACCGCCTGATTCAAATGAGCTTCGCTTACAATTCCTTTTTTTTGCGCCGTGGTGATAATTCCAATGCCAATCGGTTTTGTAAGATAAAGCAAGGAACTTTCTTTGGCGGTGTCATTTCGTTTTAGGTTTTCTTTTTTCATTTTCCCGGAAACGGCCAGCCCGAATACCGGTTCGGGGCAATCAATGCTGTGGCCACCAGCTAACGGTATTCCTGCATCAGCACAAATTTTTCTGCTGCCTTCTAAAACTTCTTGGGCCACCTCAGGTGCTAATTTGTCGATAGGCCATCCAAGAATGGCAATGGCCATAAAAGGTTTGCCACCCATGGCATACACATCGCTGATCGCGTTCACAGAGGCAATTGCTCCAAAGGTAAATGGATCATCTACGATGGGCATGAAAAAATCAGTGGTGCTGATAATACAGGTGCCATCACCTAGATCAAAAACGGCAGCATCATCTTTCGATTCATTACCTACAAGTAGTGACGGACATTTCTGCTTCGGCAAAGAGGAATGCAACATGGTATCTAAAACCGCAGGAGAAATCTTGCAGCCGCAGCCGGCACCATGTGAGTATTGCGTTAGTTTGATCATCCGTCTTTAGTTAATTGTTATCCGATAAAATCTATAGACTATTCGCGAAAAGTAAGTGCTTTGTAAACGTATAGTTAACCATTTACTATTGACGGATTACGATTAATCAATTCTTTTGCGAATGAAAAGGCGTCTACACCATCCCACGGAAGTGAAAATAAAATTCTTTTTTGTTTTTTGTCAATGCTGTTGAAGTACGCTTTGTCGTAATAGGTTAATAGGATATCAATGGTGGCTGCCATATCGCCCTGTAATAATTTTTCTTTGGCAGCCATAAAATGTTGACCTCCAAGTTTTTTTACCACCTTGGTCATGGCCGTTAAAAATTCATCACGATCCGCTGGACCATATTCATTGACCAATCGCTGCACGCGAACTTCTTTTGATACCTCCATTTGAACAACAGGGCTTTGCCTCATAGTCGTCCAAAAATCGTTAGGTAAAAATATTTTTCCTATGGCAATGGATTCATCCTCTACCCAAATTCGCTTTGTTAAATCCAATTTCAGGATCTCTTCGAACAACTCGTTTTGAAATTGTTCGGTGGTGGGTTGTGGTGGCATTAGCAATCCGCCAAATGCGGAGCCTTTGTGATTGGCCAATTGTTCAAGATCCAAAACTTGCTCGCCTTGTGCGTGCAAGGCACGGAGTATTTCACTTTTCCCGCTCCCTGTGAAACCTGTAAGCAAGACAATTTGAAAGGGCTTCGTAAAAGTCTCTAGTGCTGCCTGTCGATACGCTTTATAACCACCGGTCAGGGCGTGAGATTTTATTCCCGCCATGCCGATGAACTGGCAAAAATTGTTCGAACGCATTCCTCCGCGCCAACAGTGAACAAGAAGTTCTTTCCCGTCCGCTACTTTTAGGGCTTCATCCGTAATTTGTTCGAGCCTCGGCCCAACCAAACGAAACCCGGTTTTTATAGCTTCTGCTTTGCCTTTTTGTTTGTAGTCAGTTCCAACAGCAATTCTTTCGTCATTGTTTAACAAAGGAATATTAACAGCCCCAGGAATGTGACCCTCCTGATATTCTAAAGGAGAGCGAACATCTACAAAAGGAAGAATCTGTCGAAGTTTAAGAAATTCTTGAAGAGAAATCATCGACTTTTACTGAAGCAAAAGGGAAAAAGCAGTAGTTATTGCCAAGTAGAATCCGCAGGCTAATCCTAAAATTGTGTCAATGCGAAAAAGTGAATGAAGCGTTCCTGATCGTTTGATGTTTCTTATCAAAAGCCACGCAAAGACCATGATCAATGCTATCCCCAAAATCAGTTTAATGTATTCCATGATGTAATTTAATCAACTGAATTCACGAGTGCAATTACCTCCGCTTACTTACCTCTTTGTCTCACTCCCTCATAAATTGCAATACCCGCTGCCACCGACACGTTGAGTGAGTCAATCTTTCCTTTCATGGGGATCTTTGCCAGATGGTCGGAGGCCTTCAAAAGTTCAGGTGAAATCCCATCTTCCTCTGAGCCAATCAAAATAGCCAAAGGACTATTCAAAGCCACCTCGTACAAGCTTTTCTCGGCCTTTTCAGTACAGGCTATGATTTGGATTCCGTTGTCTTTCAGCAACCGGAAGGTTTTGTACAGGTCATTCACACGGCAAACCGGCAAATGGTTAAGCGCTCCGGCACTTGTTTTCATGGCATCAGCAGAAATGGGCGCGTTTCCTTTTTCGCCAATGATGATGGCGTCCAGGCCTGCACATTCTACCGTACGCGCAATGGCTCCAAAGTTTCGCACATCGGTGATCCGGTCGAGGATCAGGAAGAAGGGCTCGCGACCTTGCTCATAGCATTGATTGATGATTGTTTCAAGTGGAGCATATTGCACAATCGACAAAAGGCAAATAACCCCTTGATGGTTTTTCGATGACATGCTGTTAAGCTTTTGCTGGGGAATAAAAGAAAAAGGAACCTTGCTATTTTGCGCAGTATTGATCAGTTCACGGATCAAATCGTTATTCAATCCAGCTTGGATATAAATTTTTTCTATTTCGCGTCCTGCTTTGATGGCTTCCATCACCGCACGCGTACCAAATACCATTTCTTTTTTTTCCATTTTTTAAAACCGGGCTTTTCGCCAAAGATCGACTGCATTAAACCAAACATCAGAGAGGGATTTGTCGCGGAGAAGCACGAAATTTTCCGGGTCATAAACGCTCCCGCTTTTCACAAAGGTGAAGCGAACATTTCTGTTTTTATAGATCCATATTTCATTGCCCGCATTTTTGTTGACCTCATCGGGCAGTCCAAAAATCAGGTACAACATGCCGCGGTCGGTTTTCCAGCCTTCTTTGTAGGAGGAAAAAAAGATGTTGGCTAATTCTACATTACGGAAAAAGTTTTTCATAAATCTACGCGCTCGATCTCTATCTCCGGTAATGCCAAGGATTATTTTGTCAAATTTTGCTTTCTCTCCTTTAGAATTAGAGAGGTCATTAAACTCTTCGGGTGTGGTGATCAAAATTAAGGGAGGTACTAACTCGTCAATCTTAGTGAACTTCGGAAAATTTTCTTTGACCACGCGATAAGAAAACCCGCGTGCCGCTGTCGTATCTTCTTGAAAAAGGTAAAGCCCTTCTTTTTTTGGTAAAAATTTGCTCCCATTAGCAACCCGAAAAAGTGAATCGTGAAAAAAGAACCTTTCGGTGTGTCCTTCTTTTTCGGCAAAAGGAGGAAGGGCCGGAGGAAATAGGGTATTGTAATAGGAGACAATAAGCTCCTTTCCATCGGCACTTCGTGCCGTGTATTCTCTGTTTTTGCTTAGATGGTTTTCAGTGATCACACCCTCACTTGTTTCGATCCAGCCGTCTACCGGATAAATTGATTCAATTTGTTTAAAGTATGTCCAGTTTTTCAAATGATCCACATTCTTCACGTGACCTAAAAGAAGCCACGGCTTTTCAGGGACGGTGAAAATGATGAAACCTCTTCGGTCTTTTGCAGTTATCGAAATAATAGAGTCTTTTTCAACGATAGGCACACCTTCTGCATCCACAAAGGAATTTCTGGCTTCCCAACTAATGGAATAGTTGCTGGGACTGCCTTGGCGCACCACTAAGGTGTAGCGCACCATAATTTTATTGGCCATTCGCACTGGGCGCAATTGCAGTTCCACATCATTTTGGGGGTCGTACCAATAGTTGAAATTGCTTGCTGCCACGGACTGGCCAACGGCCGACCTGATTAATACTAAAAAGAAGGAAAGAATCATTAGCGATCTCATAGTTCGATGGTTCACGTTACTTTCAAACGTTAAATTTAGCGATTTGCATTATTTTTGCCTCACAAATTTTTTCACATGGCCGTTTACACTACAGAGATTGCTTCAGAAACCATTACCTCAGACAACCCAATTCACCAGCGATTGCTAAAAGCTTATGTTATAGCGAAAGAGAAAGTACATGGCAATTTGCTGGAAGTAGGTTGTGGCGAAGGCCGCGGAGTCAGCTTGCTAATCCCGAAAGCTGAAAAATTCTCAGCGATTGATAAGATCGAAGCAATTGTAGAAGGTTTAAAAAAGAAATTTCCTGAAGGAGATTTCATTAGTGGAAACATACCGCCATTGCCATACCCTGATAATACGTTTGATTGCGTGGTAAGTTTTCAGGTGATTGAACACATTGCGGATGATCATTTGTATCTTAAAGAGATAAGCCGCGTGTTGAAACCCAACGGGCTGGCGTTGATCACGACCCCCAATCGCCCAATGTCGCTTTCGCGGAATCCCTGGCATGAGCGGGAGTACACCGCGGAGGAGCTGACTTTATTAGCTAAAAAATATTTTAGTGAAGTGGAGATGAAAGGCATTGCTGGTAATGATAAAGTGATGAAATACTACGAGCGCAATAAAAAATCAGTAGACAAAATGATGCGTTGGGACGTCCTGGATTTGCAACATAAACTTCCTGCTTCGGTGTTGCGCGTTCCTTACGAAATGCTCAACCGGCTGAACCGGAATAAACTCAAAGCAGCTGCTGATGACCTAGTGGCAAGCATCCTCCATGAAGATTATCTTTTGTCAGAAAAGCCAGCGGAATCCCTTGATCTTTTTCTAATCGCACGGAAATAACATAGTAAAAACCCTCTGATTAGAAAATAGGCTATTGAAAAGTTCAAATCAAAGGTTAAATTTGATTCTCTTCGAATCAAAATAAGCGAATATGAATTTGAACCTTGACGCTGAAAAGCAAAATACGTTTGACGCCATTGTTGTTGGCTCGGGCATCAGTGGTGGATGGGCTGCCAAAGAACTCACGGAAAAAGGCTTAAAGACGTTAGTGCTTGAAAGAGGCCGCGATGTAAAGCATGTGGTAGATTATCCGACCATGACGAAAGACCCCTGGCAACTTCCACATGCCAACCAGCTATCCAATGAAGAATTGAAACTCTTTCCGGTGCAATCACGCACCAATTGGGTCAATCAAGCCAACAAACATTGGTGGGTAAATGATCTTGAAAACCCTTACACAGAAGTGCAGCCGTTTGATTGGATTAGGGGCTATCATACCGGAGGTCGTTCACTGATGTGGGGAAAACAAACGTATCGCTTGTCTGATCTGGATTTTGAAGCCAATGCAAAAGAAGGTATTGGTGTTGATTGGCCGATTCGTTATAAAGACATCGCACCTTGGTATGATTACGTTGAGACTTTCATCGGTGTGAGTGGTCGTGCAGAGGGTCTTTCTCATTTGCCAGACGGTAAATTCTTGCCGCCTATGGAATTAAATTGTGTGGAAGAAGTTTTCCGCGATAAGGTGGCTGAAAAATTTAATGGAAGAAAAATCACGATCGGTCGCGTGGCTCATTTAACCGCTCCACTTCCGCACGACCCCACTCGTGGTGTATGCCAAAGTAGGAATCTATGCGATCGTGGCTGTCCTTATGGAGCGTACTTTAGCAGCAACGCATCCACCCTGCCTTTTGCCGCAAAGACCGGCAATATGACCTTGCGCCCTCATTCCATTGTTCATTCTATCATCTACGATGAAAAGAAAGGCAAAGCTATTGGCGTGAAAATTTTAGACGAGCAAACCAAAGAGGAGATCGATTTTTTTGCTAAAATTATTTTCCTCAATGCATCGACATTAGGTAGCACCTTTATTTTGATGAATTCCACCTCAACTCGATTCCCCAATGGAATGGGAAATGGGAGCGATCAGCTAGGAAGAAATCTGATGGATCATCAATACCGGGCGGGTGCCAATGCTTCTGTGGAGGGCTTTGATGATAAATATTACATCGGGCGAAGGCCGAACGGAATTTACATTCCAAGATTTAGAAATGTAGGCAACGACAAGCGAAAGGATTATGTGCGTGGCTTTGGTTATCAAGGCGGTGCCGGAAGAGGAAGTTGGTCGCGTGGCGTAAAAGAAATGTCGTATGGAGAGGAGTTGAAAAATGAACTGACTGTTCCAGGACCTTGGGGCATTGGCATAACGGGTTTTGGTGAGTGCCTTCCCTATCAAGAAAACAGGGCAACATTAAACAAGGATAAAAAAGACGTGCATGGACTGCCAACGTTAAATGTGGATGCTGGATGGAAAGAAAATGAAAAAATCATGCGAAAGGATATGATCATCGCGGCAGCGGAAATGCTGGAGGCCAGTGGTTTTAAAAACGTGTCCACGTATGATAGCCAAGACAACATTGGATTGGGAATTCATGAGATGGGAACCGCCCGTATGGGAAGAGATCCGAAGACATCCGTGCTCAATCAATGGAACCAAGTGCACGAGGTGCCCAATGTTTTTGTTACTGACGGTGCGGCTATGACGTCATCAGCATGCCAGAATCCTTCACTAACGTATATGGCACTTACGGCACGTGCTGCAGATTACGTAGTAAAAGAGTTAAAAAAAGGAAACCTTTAGCGAATTATAAATTTCCAGATTATGAATCGAAGAGAAGCCATTCAAAAAACAGCGTTGACATTGGGTTTTGTGATAACCGAATCAGCGCTACTTGGTGTGTTAAATGGTTGTAAAGCGAGACCCGATCTTGTTTACAAACCCGACTTCTTCACAGAAGAGCAAGCCCATACCGTCAGTGAGCTGGCAGAAATCCTGATGCCCAGAACAACTACACCTGGCGCTAAAGATGCTGGCGTTCCTGGTTTTATCGATAGCATGTTGAAGGAGGTGTACCCGAAAGCGCAACAAGAGAATTTTATAAAGTCCCTTACTTCTTTTGATGAGGAAGCGAAGAAACAATTTGGAGATTTTTTTGGCGCATGTAAAAAAGAAGATCAACTGGCCTTTGTAAAGAAAAAGCATGATGAAGCGATGAGCGCAATGGGAAAGGCTGGCGTTGAAGGCTGGTGGAATAGGGGTTCTGGTAGCGAAAACGAGATGCCGCTTGTGATGAAAGTGAAAGAGCTCACCCTTTTGGGCTTCTTTACAAGCGAACCTGGCGCAACACAAGTTTTACAGTACAATCAGGTTCCGGGGCCTTATCAGGGGTGTGTGCCACTAGAGAAGGTTGGGAAAGCTTGGGCGACTTGAGAAAATTACGTGCCCCAAAAGGGAGAATTAACTAAATACGAAGTTAACGGGGTAGATGAGCTTTCAACCTTAACGGTTTCGCAAAAGCAAATAGCTTACTCCAGAAGTATACCCTACTCTACATCAAATCCAGTAACGAGACAGCCGAGCCACCAGTTGAAATATTATGCCCCTTTCAGCAGGTTGGGTTTGAATTTTGGCGTGATGTTCCGGATTGGATCAGAAGTTAGGGGAAAGTAAAAACTTCCCATAAAAGTCATCGATCACGGCCACAGCTTCTTCAGGCGTATCGACCAGATTAAATAAATCAAGGTCTTCTTCGTGAACCATTTTTTCAACGACTAAAGTCTCTTTGATCCAATCAATCATACCCTCCCAGAACTTTTTCCCGACCAACACAATTGGAAATCGTCCGATTTTTTTTGTTTGAATCAAGGTTAGCGCTTCCGATAGTTCATCCAGCGTACCAAACCCTCCAGGCATTACAATGAAACCTTGTGAATACTTTACGAACATTACTTTGCGCACAAAAAAATAATCGAAGGTGATGAGTTTATCTGCGTCAATGTAAATATTTCCTTTTTGTTCATGCGGCAGATAAATGTTCAAACCCACCGACTTTCCGCCTGCTTTATTCGCCCCCTTATTTCCAGCTTCCATAATACCAGGGCCTCCCCCCGTGATTACGCCATAACCTTGTTGCACCAATCGCTCGGCAATATCTTCAGCCATCTTGTAATAGGGATTGTTAGGTTTTACACGGGCTGATCCAAAAATTGTAACACATGGACCAATTTTGGCCATTTTCTCAAACCCCTCCACAAATTCACTCATTACTTTAAATATCACCCATGAATCTGAACTTTTGATTTCAGACCAGTTTTTATCTTTAAATGCTTTTCGGATGCGATGCTCTTCTTCCAGTGCCTCTTGCATCAGTTCGTCACCATTTTTCTTCTTCGTTGCCATAGTTTTAATTTCCTTTTGCGCGACAAGTTAATAAATGATTTTTAGTCATTGGAATTCATTCACGATCGAGTATAAATAGAATATTTAGAAATATTCTAAATAAAAATTGCTTAAAATCAACTCATTACTCATATTTGCGACTATTTAGAATGATTATAAATAAAAGTTAAATGATGAGAAGATTATTGATTTTGATGTTCTGCATTTTTGCAGCCTATTATACTTTCGGCCAATCTGGAACGATTCGTGGGGCAATAAAAGACAACGCAGGTAATCCTGTTGCCAACGCAACCATTGTCTTGGTAAAAACCGATTTTGGAAATATAAGTAATGAAGAAGGGATTTATTCAATAACAAATGTACTTTCAGGAGACTACCTGATTCGGTTTTCAGCAATTGGGTATAAAACCATAACTCAAATTATAAAGGTCAAGGCAGGTGGCATAACGATAGTGAATTTTTTAGCGGAGGAAAAGATAGAAATTCTTCAGGGAGTTGAAGTTTCAGGAGTTCGTTCCATCACGGGCATGGGCTATATTGATGAAACGCATGATGGTGTGATTTATTCGGGGAAAAAAACAGAGGTATTACTGGTCGACAGCCTTGATGCTAATACCACTCAAAATAATCCACGCCAAGTACTTGGCAGGGTTCCAGGGGCTAATTTTTCGGAAACTGAAGCAAGTGGATTTCCGTCCAATGGCATTGGGTTTCGAGGTTTGAACCCAACGCAATCCATTGAAACCAACACGCGACAGAATGGGTACAACATCACCGCTGATCTTTATGGTTATCCGGAAACCTATTATTTACCAACCTTAGAGGCTGTGGAAAGAATTGAGGTGACTCGTGGTGCCTCATCACTTCAGTTTGGTGCGCAATTTGGTGGGGTAATCAATTATATTGTTAAAAAAGGAAGCACTTCAAAACCAATTGAAGTGACTACGCAGCAGACGGTAGGGAGTTTTGGTATGTATAATTCATTTACATCAGCCGGAGGGCAAGTGGGTAAGTTTAATTATTTTGGGTATCTACAATACCAGGGCGTGCAGGGTTGGAGGCCAAATTCAGACTACAAAAAAATAACAGGTTTCGGACGATTGGAATATCAGGCCACCGAAAAAATAAAAATTGGCTTGGAATACTCGGTTCTCCGAAACAGAATTCACATGCCTGGCGGGCTAACGGACAGCATGTTTCATGCAAATAGCCGCGCATCTTATCGCGCACGGAATTGGCTTCAAAGCCCGTGGAATATTCTTGCTGCCACTTTCGATTGGAAGATATCACAAAAAACTTTAGTGACCATAAAATCGGCACTCAATTCAAGCGCCCGTGATTTAGTTTGGCGAAACGAAGACGGAGGCCCACAAGCTATGGATGTAATTAGTCCCGTTTCCAATAGTTACGTAAACCGTGAAGTAGGGCATGAAGGATTAGCCAGCACCACCACCGAAGCAAGGCTTCTCGCTCATTATAAGTTGGGCGGCATGAGCAATACACTTGCTGCTGGAGTTCGCTTTTACTATGGAAAAATGAATCGTGCTGGAGGAGGAATGGGCACCACGGGTTCTGATTTTGATCTGTCTATCGTTGGTCCTTTTAACTATAACCTCAACTTCACCACGACTAACTTCGCGCCCTTCATTGAAAGCACTTTTCGATTTGGAGAAAAGCTTTCTATTACGCCAGGAATGCGATATGATTATATCGTTTCTACCGAACAGGGTTATACCCCTAGTTATGATGGATCCGCAACCATTTATTCCAATAGCACAAAGACAAGAAACATTTTTCTTTCTGGCATTGGTCTACAATTCAAAACAACTACTTCAACCGAACTCTATGGCAACTGGTCACAGGCTTACCGACCCATGGATTATTCTAGCCTTACTCCGTTTGGAACGATTGTGACCGTAGACCCTAACCTAAAAGATTCGAATGGCTCTAATGCGGACTTTGGTTTTCGAGGCTCGGTCAAGAATTATCTAAATTTTGATTTGGGTGGGTTTTATCTTCAATACAACAACCGCGTTGGCCTCCTGGTTAAAACGGATGGCAATGGAATTCAATATCCTTTCAGCACGAATGTGGGTAATAGCATTCATCAGGGACTTGAGACCTACATTGAGTTCAATCCGGTTAAGGCATTTTTTGAACACAAACAATGGAGCATCAGCTTCTTTAATTCCCTCGCACTGATCAATGCGAAATATGTTACTGGGGAATACCGAGGAAATTTTGTGGCTTATGCACCTTCCCGGATAGAGCGTTTTGGCACAAACTTAAACAAAGGCCGATTTTCTACTACCTTCTTAATCAGCACCACTGCAAAATCGTATAGCGATGCCCGAAATTCCAACTCGCCATCTGCTGATGCCGTTGCCGGAGTGATTCCTTCTTACACCGTGCTTGATTGGTCGGGTACGTGGCGGATTAAAAATTACAAGATTAAATTCGGAGTCAACAATTTGGCTGATCAGCGTTACTTCACTTTGCGTACTGGTGAATACCCAGGCCCTGGAATCATCCCCTCCATCGGAAGAAGTTTTTATTTGGGCATAGGCGCAAAATTTTGACTGCTGTTATTGATAAAATACTATGCTAGCATCAAATTTTTTACTGAATCTTCAAGCCTGAGAAACTTGAATTGAAATCCTGCTTGTTTAATTTTTTCAGAAGAAATTTTGCTCCCTTTTAAAACCATATCGGCCATTTCGCCAAGAATTAGTTTTAAAACAAAGGAAGGAACATTAGGAAGCCAAAGTGGTTTGTTTAGAGCCGAAGCAATGGTGCGGGTCATGGTCTCATTCGTGCACCAATCGGATACACCATTATAAGTGCCAATCACATTTTCATCTTCCACGGCTTTCATAAATATTCTACAGAGATCGTCAATGTGAATCCATGATAAGAATTGATTGCCCGTGCCCAGCGGTGAACCGATTCCGAATTTTATTGGCTCCACCATTTCTTTCAATGCGCCCCCTTTTTCGCTTAACACAATTCCGATCCGAATTGTGGCCACGCGCACTCCAAGGGAACTTATTTTGTCGGCTTCATTTTCCCATTGCTTTGTTACTTCTGCTAAAAAATCACATCCATTAGTATCTTCTTCAGTGAAGACTTTTTCGTCATTTGAAAAGCCGTAATACCCAATGGCTGAAGCGGAAATAAACGTGCTGACAGCGTGCGAATTATTTTTTAAGGTTTGCAAGAGAAGTAGCGTGGATTTCGTTCGGCTTTCAAGGATTTCCTTTTTCCGGGCAGCGGTCCATCGTTTGTCGGCAATACCGGCACCAGCTAAATGTATAATGGTGTCAATATCTCTAAATGCGCTAACGTCAAGGTTCCCCGTTTGAATATCCCAAACAAAAGAAGGTACTTTTCCTTCTTTTTTGGTGCGACCAAGATGAGAAACGGAATGCCCTTGCGCCAGCAATAATTCAGTTAATCGTTCGCCAATTAAGCCGCTTGCTCCCGTGATGAGGATTTTCTTTGCCATAATAGATAAATGAGTGGTGCAACTTATTATTTCTTCGTGTCTTAGAGCCTTAGTAGCAAGAAAGAAATGCTAATATTAGGCCACAAAGGCACTAAGACACCAATATCGACACAAGAAGACCAATTAAGTATATTTTAGCGGAACATCAGTTGATAACTTCGAACCAAATTAACACTTCTATGAGGATTAAGTTTTACGCAATGTTTGCGCTGATTGCCTTAAGTGGATCAGCTTGGTCGCAAAAGGTGACCGTGAAAAGCCAAGGTGAAAAAGTGAAAGGAGAAAACGGAGAGGGATTCACTACTGAGCTTGATGGAAAAATGAGTGAAGTGAATCTGCTTTGGTCTAAATTCTTAAAAGAACTGGGTCGCGTGAAATTATTTTCAACAGATCCGATGATCATCACCGGTCCAAATTTCAACGGAACAGTCTACCCAAAGGGGATTGTCTATGGCCATATTTTTGAAAATGGAAATCAAACACGGGTTTGGTTGGGTATGCTCTCAAAAGAGTGGGATGTGAAAGACGTGGTAATAGCCAAGGAACAGTTGGAAAAATTAATCTACCAATTTGGGATTCGATTCTATCGGGAGAAAGCACAGCAACAAATCGATCAAGCTCAACAAGCCGCTGATGCTGTGGAAAGACAGAAACAACGGCTGATCAATCAAAATGCCGATATGGTTCGGCAATTGGCGAATAATGAAGAAGAACAGGAGCAGTTGGCAAAGTCGATGGAAAACAACAAGTTAGAAAGAGAAACCCTAAAAATAAGGATTGAACGGAATAAAAAAGAACAAGATTCATTAGCCAATGCAGTGATTCAAATAAAAAAAGTGATTGAATCGCACAAGGAAACCCAGCGTAAGATCAATTGAAATTGCCCTGGACATTAGGCTTGCCTCCCTTCGAAGTGTTAGAAAAAGGAATGCGTAACACTGAAGCCTATTCTATACAGCTAGCCTGGTTTATTACCAAGTTTAATTGATGAAATTGCCATTGAGGAATTGGCCGCGCTAACTCAATTTATCCACAGAAATCAATAAATCTTATCGGGTACTACAACCTTTACATTCGCCAATTCGTCATTGATTCCAACTTGGCAACTTAATGTGGTTCTTTTTAATGGACTCGTATCATGATAAATGCTAAGCAGGCAGGTCCCACAACTTCCCATGCCAGAACATATTCCGAATCCTTGCATTTGGAGTTTATCAACAATAAGTGACATCAATGAAAAATATTGATTGTGATAGGTGCGCACTAGAAATTCTTGCCCCTGATAGGAAATTGTGAAAGTAATGGGGTTCATTTCATGTAATTGACTTGGCATGGCACGATCATTTTCCGATAAGGGTTTCCAAGAAGGAAAGTAAGGTATTTCTTTTTTCAGATTGAATCAATAGACAAATTTTAATCGACTAGACGCGATGGATTGGGCCAGTTTATCGTAGCTACTTTTAAATAAAGGAAAAAATTCTTTTAATATTACAAATCCTATTTGCCTTATCGGGCAATAAAAATAGAATGTTTTCAAGGGCTTGGGAATGCGGAATTCGGGCGATGATGTATATCGTCCAAAAATCCAAAGAAGGAGAACGGCTTGGCATAAAAAAAATTTCGAAAGGAATTGATTTTCCTGAACCTTTTATGTCGAAAATTATGTAAGATCTTAGCAGGAAGGGTCTCGTCAAGTCAATCAAAGGACCAAATGGAGGATTCTATATGGATAAAGAATCATATTCCATTACACGGACTGGCATTGTTTAAGAAAGAATATTCAGATCAGCCGCATTCAGGAATATGCCGAATGGTTTTATAGCAACCATAGCAACCATCTAATAATGCACTTTGAAGTGGAGGAAAAATATGTTTTTTCTGTTTTAGGAAATGATCACGGTCACGTAAAGCGAGCATTAGCTGAACATAGGGAGCTGAAGCAATTGTTTCAGTGTATTAAAGAAGATGAAAGAAATAACGGGTTAATTGAGAGTATTGGAGTCCCATATCTGATTTGAGGAAGGCGTTCTATTTACGGAAGTTGATCGTATAGCATCAGCATCCCAGCTGAAAGAGGTGCAAGCTAGGCATACTGGTTAATCGATTGAGATAAAACACCAGGCAGAATGGCAAGATGAATTATGGCAAATGAATTGAACATGAACAGGCAGCTAGCCATTGAGATTACTGTAATTGTTGATGGGGAAAGTCATACTATAAAAACCTTTCGGGGAGCATATAGAAGTGTCATGGCATTGCTCTATGATCAGTTATACATCGATGGTTTTGGTGAATGTAAGGGAGTCGGTCGATGTGGCACATGCCATGTCCGCATTTTGAACCCCTCCGATGAACTGCTTGCCAAAGCTGGGAACGAGCTGGCTACGTTGAGCAAAATGGAGCTCGTGTATCACAACAGTCGATTGGCCTGCCAAATGAATGTAGATGAAAGTCTCGATGGGCTGCATATCCAAATAACCTCAGATGATTTCACTTGAAGACATTGGCGGAGTACATCACTTGGTATCCATATTATTTTCACTTCGATTAGTCTTAGATGCAACAGAAGCCACCATGGTAATCACTAACACAAAAGCAATTAAAAGAATTTGAAGATGATCTGCACCTGCATATTCATTTGGAGAATAACATCCTGTTTCCAAAATCCATTGAATTGGAAAAGGAATTGAACTAAAAGGCGATGTTAAATGGCTAGTTATGCTGCATATATTAGGGTCACAATATGGAGAGGCGGACATCTGTTAGTGGTGGTTCGCTATTTACCAGAATCACGTGGGTTTAATACTGGCAGATTTCTTAAAAAAAATCTGAGATTGATTTGAATGCCTATTCGGTAAATTCGAAATGAAAATAAACATCAAGAGAGCCTATGAGAAGCCGTCTAAATCAGATGGTCAACGTATTCTTGTGGATAGGCTTTGGCCGCGGGGACTAACAAAAGAAAAAGCGGCAATTGATTTGTGGTTAAAAGATATTGGCCCCACTACCGAACTCCGAAAATGGTTTGGCCATGACCCTGACAAATGGAAAGAATTCCAAAAAAGGTATTGTCAGGAACTCAAAAAGAATAGGGAACAAGTTTCGGTGCTGAACGAACAGTTGAAGAATGGAGAGGTTACATTGGTTTATGGCGCAAGAGATGAGGAACACAATGAAGCGCTTGTTATTAAAGAATGGTTGAGCCGATAAGTCTGGCTACCTAAGCACGAAGATTGTTAAAATTTAAAGTTAAATAAAATGAAACAAATATTGATTGCATTGGATTATAATCCAAGTGCACAAAAAGTTGCAGAGACCGGGCATCGATTAGCAAAGTCAATGAATGCCAAAGTGATTTTACTACATGTAATTTCTGACTTCACGTATTATTCATCGTTGAACTATTCACCCATCATGGGGTTTGAAAATTTCAGCAATGCAGTTGAAACAGAAGGAAGCGGGGCATTAAAAGAAGTAGCCCAAAATTACTTGGATAGATCGAGACAGCATTTAAATGACAAAACAATTCAAACGATTGTAAAAAGTGGGGACTTTGCCGAAATGATACTGGATACCGCAAAAGAATTAGAGGTGGACATAATTGTTATGGGTACTCACAGTAGGAGGGGGTTAGAGAAGCTGTTAGTAGGAAGTGTAGCGGAGCATGTTCTGCAGCGCAGTTTGATCCCGTTATTTATTGTTCCCACCCGATCTACCAGGGAAAAATAATAAGCAAGCATCCTGTGGGGGCTTCAAATAAATAATGGAAATTTGAATATTGTTTGGAACAGCAAGTCTTTGCGTTTAAGAAGAAATTTATACGAGAGGTGCTATAAATAAGAAACAAAAAATAACTAAATCATGTCCAAGGATCCGTATCAGATAAAAAAATCGTTGACCGTTAAAAACGGCACATTCAATTACTTTAGTCTTGAAGAACTTGTAAAACAGGGACACGCTATTAACAAGTTACCGTTCTCCATTCGCATTTTGTTGGAGAATGCCTTGCGCAATTACGATGGTTTTGCAGTAACGAAAGAAAATATTGAAACGCTTTTGCATTGGAAGCCTAAAAGCTCTGATAAGGATATTCCATTTAAGCCGGCTCGTGTTTTAATGCAGGATTTTACCGGGGTGCCGGCTGTGGTGGATATTGCTGCCCTCCGTTCTGAAGTGGCAAGAAAAGGAAAAGATCCCAATACCATCAACCCGTTGGTTCCTGTGGATCTGATCATCGACCACTCGGTGCAAGTAGATTTTTTTGGAACGGAATATTCCTACGAGCGCAATATGAATGAAGAATACAAGCGCAATAAAGAACGCTACCAATTTCTAAAATGGGCTCAAAATTCCTTCGATAATTTTAGTGTCGTTCCTCCGGGAATGGGTATCTGCCATCAAATAAATCTTGAATATCTCTCAATGGGAGTTATCGAAAGAAATGGAGAAGTCTTTCCTGACACCTTGGTAGGCACGGACAGCCACACGCCAATGGTAAACGGCATTGGTGTGGTAGCTTGGGGTGTTGGTGGCATCGAAGCTGAGGCAGCCATTCTTGGTCAGCCGCTCTATTTTATAATGCCCAGGGTTGTCGGTTTAAAACTTACAGGTAAACTTCCGTTGGGTTCAACGGCAACAGATTTGGTATTAACCATTGCCAACCTGCTTAGAAAATTTGGTGTAGTGGGAAAGTTTGTAGAAGTTTTCGGTTCGGGCTTAGACAATCTTTCGGTACCGGATAGAGCAACCATCGGCAACATGTCTCCTGAATTCGGATGCACAATTACCTACTTTCCTATTGATGATAAAACATTGGAGTATATGCGAAAAAGCAATCGCTCCGAAGCACAAATTGCATTGGTAGAAACGTATTGCAAAACCAATATGCTTTGGCGCGAACAGGAAGATAAAATAACCTACACCGATGTGTTGGAACTAGACCTTTCTACAATCGAGCCCACTGTGGCAGGCCCTAAACGGCCTCAAGATAAAATTCTTTTAAAGGACTTTAAGAACAAGTTTATAGATCTATTAGAAAAATCCTTTGATAGGAAATACATCTCTCTGAGAGATCGAGAAATCGAAAAATCCACCACGCGTTTTGATACAGAAGGAGCTGATTTGCCATTGCCGCATGCGGAAGCGAAAACGCTTCCAACAGAATTAGCGGCACAAGAAATCAGTGGATTGAAAACAGCTTGGATTACGAGCGGTCAAGAGGAGTTTATGCTTTCTGATGGTGCCGTAGCAATAGCGGCCATCACCTCCTGCACCAATACCTCCAATCCGTTTGTGATGATTGGAGCCGGATTGGTAGCTCGCAAAGCCAGGGAACATGGCATCAATGTAAAACCATGGGTAAAGACCTCGCTTGCACCCGGTTCTAAAGTGGTAACGGATTACCTTGAAAAAGCAGATCTGCTAAAAGACCTGGAAGCCCTTCGGTTTCATCTTGTGGGTTATGGCTGCACTTCCTGTATTGGTAATTCCGGACCACTACCTGTTCAAATAGCGAAAGCCATTGATAAAGACAATTTGGTAGTAGCATCGGTACTTTCAGGTAACCGAAACTTTGAAGCGAGAATTCATCCACAGGTAAAAATGAATTTTCTGATGTCGCCCATGCTCGTGGTGGCTTATGCCATTGCTGGCCGCGTGGACATCGATTTAATCAACGAACCGATCAGCTTTGATTCCAATCAAGAACCGGTTTATCTGAAAGATATTTGGCCTTCTGATGATGAAATAAATGAAATTGTAAGCCGCGTATTGTCACCCAATGATTTTGCGAAAAATTATGGCAAGATTTTCGAGGGTAATGAAATCTGGAGAAATCTGAAAGTTCCAACAGGCGAATTGTATGAATGGGACAAAGATTCGACTTACATCAAAGAGGTCCCGTTCTTCCAAAACATAACGGAGCAGCCAGAGCCGCTAAAAGACATTCTAAATGCCAGAGCTTTGTTGGTATTGGACGATAGCGTAACCACCGATCACATATCACCTGCCGGTGCATTTAACGAGCATTCCTCCTCCGGCAAATACCTGTTAGATAAGGGTGTGATAAAAGAGGATTTTAATTCATACGGATCTCGCAGGGGAAACGATGAAGTGATGGTGCGTGGTACGTTTGCCAATGTGCGGATCAAGAATAAATTAGCGGAGAAGGAAGGCGGTTACACTCGTCATTTGCCTTCGGGAAAAGAAATGTTGGTTTATGACGCTTCGGTAAAATACAAGGAAGAGCAAACCTCTTTGCTGGTTTTGGCAGGAAAAGAATACGGCAGCGGCTCTTCGCGCGACTGGGCAGCGAAAGGCACCTTCTTATTAGGCATAAAAGCTGTGCTGGCCGAAAGCTACGAACGAATTCATAGAAGCAACTTAGTTGGATTGGGTGTATTGCCACTCCAATATAAAGATGGGGAAACGGCAGAAAAACTAGGACTTACGGGTAAAGAGATTTTTTCAATAACAGGGATAGCGAGCGATATCCAGCCCGTAAAAGAAATCCAGGTGATTGCTAAAAACGAAGCAGGGAAAGAAATCAGGTTTCAGGCAATTGCCCGCCTCGATTCCCAAATAGAAATCGAATATTACCGCAATGGGGGCATTCTGCAATATGTATTACGAAAATTTTTAGAAAAAAAAATTTAATAAAACATTGACCAAAGCATTTTATATGGAGAACGAAAATTTTTATCCAAAAACAACCAAAGAGCTTGCAGATAAAAAAGCAGCCTTAGCTCCAAAGAATTTAGACGCATGGCGCAACTTCAGCAAAACTGTATTTGAGGCAGGTGCTCTCGATGAAAAAACAAAGCAATTGATTGCTGTGGCGGTGGCTCATGTAACACAATGTCCCTATTGTATCCGGTCGCATTCCAAGACGGCACTGCGGAAAGGTGCCACGAAGCAAGAAATTATGGAAGCGATATGGGTAGCTGCTGAAATGCGTGCTGGGGCCGCTTATGCCCATGCTACTATTGCTATGGATGAAATGGAAAAATAGCAACTTAAAGGATATTTTGCCTGGCTGATATGGATGTTTTTACACTTAATGTTAATTTTGCGCGTAAAAAACAGATTGATTATAATTATCAATTGGGCATGGACATACCTTACCAATGATACGTCATTGAGTCTAATACTGAAACAAAGCAATAGAAAATAACAACTCCTGTTCTGGTTCGACTGGGCCTGGTTCCACACGTTCAGAGTCACCATTACACTGGCACGGATACTGAAAAAAGGGAAAGTGGCGAAAGAAAATCAGAACTCACCATTACCTATCCTTAAGATGCCGACAATCGCGGAAGGGAATTTTCCGTTTTTTCGCCCATAGGTGTGGCATTACCCGATTATTAACAATTCAAAGAATGGCTGTCTTCACAAATCCGAATTACCGTTTGTGGCAATTGATAAACCTTGACGCCTTCTTTGGCGTACATTGCAGTTATTAATCCTTTAAAGAGATGAAGAAAATGTATCTCCCCATTGGTTTCGCTTTTGTGGTTTCCTGTTCTTGGGCACAAGAAAAGCAATTGGATATGAAAATGGATTTCGAAGAATACGATCCGCCATCTTCTTTGGTTGTGGAAGAGCATCATGTCACGCGAGCTAAATTTCCGTTCATCGATATTCATAATCACCAGAGGAACATGAAGGAAGGGAATTTGAAAGATTTGACTAAGGAGATGGACAAACTGAACATGGCCGTCATGGTGAACCTAAGCGGACAAGGTTTTCCTTTGAGCCCGGATCACTTTGCTAAATCGATGGAGAGTGTCAACAAGAATTTCCCCAATCGCTTTGTCCTTTTTACCAATGTAGATTTTAATGATATAGACAACCCCAATTGGACCACTAACGCGGTGAGGCAATTGGAAACCGATGTAAAGATTGGCGCAAAAGGTTTAAAGATTTACAAAAACCTGGGCATGTTCTCCAAAGACAAAAAAGGAAATCGAATTCGTGTGGATGACCCACGCATTGATGCAGTTTGGGAAAAGTGCGGTGAATTGGGCATCCCCGTTCTTATCCATGCCGCTGATCCAAAACAATTCTGGCTACCCATTGATAAGAACAACGAGCGCTGGCTGGAACTTAAAACTCATCCAGGACGAAGACATGATCAAGACACGGTGAAATGGGAGAAGATCATTGCCGAGCAACACAATATGTTTCGTAAACACCCCAATACTAAATTCATTGACGCCCATTTAGGCTGGTATGGAAGTGACTTGAAGAAACTAGGTCAATTGCTTGACCAGCTTCCTAATGTGTATACCGAGATTGGTGCGGTGATCGCGGAACTCGGCCGCCAGCCTAGGGCAGCGAAAGCTTTTTTAACAAAATACCAGGACCGAGTTTTGTTTGGCAAAGACAGTTGGGTGCCAGAAGAATACCAAACTTATTTTCGCGTGCTGGAGACGGAAGACGAATACTTTCCCTACCACAAACGCTACCATGCTTTTTGGAGGATGTATGGCATCGGTTTGCCAGATGATGTTTTAGAAAAGATTTATTATAAAAATGCGATGCGGTTGCTTGGCGGGATTGACAAGACTCTTTTTCCGAAATAAGTTATCCCTGAAAATGTTTCAAACGAACAATTTCTTCGGGTTTCAAAAACCGCCATTGTCCACGGCCTAAATCCTTCTTGTCCAGACCGGCATACATAACCCGATCAAGTCGCTCGATTTGATACCCTAAGGCTTCAAATATTCTGCGGACAATCCGATTCCAACCAATATGAATTTCTATCCCAATCTCCTTTCCATCGTCACTTACAATGGCGAGATCATCAACGATAGCACGGCCTTCGTCAAAGTAAACACCATCAAGAATTTTTTGAAAATCATTTTTGCTCAGTGGGCGATCCAATTCTACTTTATAAATTTTCTTTGCATTGTAAGAAGGGTGCGTGAGTTTATCGGCCAAGTCGCCATCGTTGGTAAGTAACAATAGGCCGGTTGTATTTCTATCCAATCGACCAACGGGATAAATTCTCTCTTTGCATGCACTGGCCACCAAATCCATTACTGTTTTTCTTTCTTCCGGGTCATCGGTTGTTGTGATAAATCCTTTGGGTTTATTCAGTAGTACGTAAACGAGGGGTTCAGCTTTCAATTTTCGGCCTTCGTAGCGCACGTCATCGGTCAACTTCACCTTGTGCCCCATTTCAGTCACAGTCTCGCCATTTACAGTCACTAGCCCCATTTTTATCAACTCATCGGCTTCTCTTCGACTCCCGACACCACTATTGGCCATAAATTTGTTCAACCGAATCAGGCCACCATCTTGTTGAGGTATAAGTGTGTGTTGTTTAGCCGCGGGTTCTGCGAATGCTTTTTTCTCTGTGGCGATAAAAGGTTTTTCGAAATCGCTTGGTTTCTTTTCAGTCGCATGGTCGGACTTTACAAATTTGGAATCGCCATCGGGTCTTGTGCGAGGGGGCTTTTCTTCCTTTTTGAATTTAGAAAATCCATCCTCTTTTTTGCGATCAAAAGGTTTTGGCGATTTCCGTGGTTTATCTGACGACCAGGGACGATCGGATCCCTTGGGTGACTTTCCTTCTTCTGGCTTTGAAAAACTCCTGTCCCTGAAAGACCCCGGTCTATCGTCCTCTCTTTTCCGCGAGAAAGACCTTGGCTCTTTATTGCCCTGAAATGGTCCAGATCCCGATTTCCTTTCAAAAGAAGATTTTCCTTCTCCTCTTGGCTTATTGCTATTAAACCGTGGTTTTGAGGCGTCACTGGAGCGGGAAAAGCGATTTTCTTTTGGTGAAGGCTTGCCGTCATCCCTTCTAAACCCTGAGCCTGGGTTTTTCTTGAAAGGTCGGTCAGATTCTGATCTTGATCCAAATGAAGGTCTTTCTTCTCCGCGTGGTTTCGTTTTATCAAAATGAGGGGAGGCGAATTTTTTGTTTCCAGTTTTGTCTTTGGCATTGCCTCTGAATTCGGGTTTTGACCGTTTATTTTCGCGAAAGGATCTTTCTGCCACCGTTCTTTTGCCAAACGATGTTTTTTTGTTTCCTGCTGGTTTTCCTGAACGTGCCATTTTTTGTTTTCTATAAGATGAAGGTAAGGGTATAGGGGATGATAAAAAAATCGCCCCGGCAAGTTGTCGGGGCGCCTTTAATGATGTTATCTCTTTTTAGGGGTTATCCGGAGTTTCGCCAATGGCGTTTACTTCGTTACTAAAATCCTTTGGGGTTGGCAATTCACTAATGTCGTTGATGCCAAAATATTCCATGAATTTGGGGCTTGTACCATACAGCATGGGCCTACCGATAGACTCGGCTTTACCCTGGATTTCGATTAATCCCTTATCCAAGAGTTTTTGAATCGCATAATCACAATTTACGCCCCGTATATTTTCCACTTCGGGTTTAGATACGGGCTGTTTGTAAGCAATGATGGAAAGGGTTTCCATCGCTGATATCGACAATCTTTTTTTTGATTGCTGTTTCAGCATGATTCCGATACTCGTTTGGTAGGCGGGTTTGGTTAAAAATTGGTAGCCTCCTGCTGATTTGTTCAGTTGAAACGAAAACTCTTCTGATTGGAATTTTTCATCAATCCGTTGAAGGGCAGCCAAAATATCTTCCTCAGGAACTTCTGTATTAAACATTTCTGAAAGGCATGCATTTAGATCAGTCACTTTTAAAGGTGAAGGTGAACAGAAAACCAATGCTTCAATATGATTTTGTAAGAAGTCCAAAAGATGGGGTATTGATAAGTTATGTTAGTTGGATATAATGGCAATCAATCTTGTTTCATCATTTTGGCTTCGATTGACTGCGTTGTATGTGGAACGGCAATCAATCGCTCTTTCGAGATTAATTTGCCTGTAACCGAACAAATTCCATAGGTGCCATTTTTGATTCTTACCAAAGCATTTTCAAGGTTGGTAATATATTTTAATTGGCGGGCTGCCAATTGGCTCATATTCTCTTTTTCAGCCGTTTCAGCACCATCCTCTAATACTTTGGTATTGCCTCCAGAAGTAGAGTCAGTTCCCTCATCGTTATTACGGTTAAGGGTTTCTTTCAATATCTTGAATTCACCTTTAGCCTTATTCAATTTTCCGTAGATGAGTGTTTCAAACTCTTTAAGTTCCTCCTCCGTGTAGCGAGTTTTATTGTCAGGAACAGTATATTGTTTTGCTGGTTTGTGCGCAATTGGGCGCTGGGTAAGTACTGGGAAAATATGGAGTTGGGTAGGAGAAGGTTTTGCTGGCGAAAATTCCTTCTCCTTATTTTTAACAGGAGGGATTACTTTCTTAACGGCTTTTTTGGCTTTTTTTGGTGAACTCTTTTTTGCTAACACCTTCTTTTTGGCCTTTTTAGCAATTACAGCTTTTTTTGCCTTCACAGCTTTTTTTGCCTTGGCTGTCGGTTTTGCTTTGACAGCGCTTTTCTTAGCGGGCTTGGCAGGTTTTTTCTTAGGTGATTTTGCCATAAACTTCCTTTAATTAAGGGTGGTTAAAAAAATTTGGGCAAAAATACGGTTCTAAAGATGAAACAAAAAATTTGATATGAACTAGTTTAATTCGGCAAAGAATTAGGTTATTGATGTTCGCTTTATAAGCTCAGTTATCAAAATCCGGATCGTAACTGGCTTCCTTGCCGCCCCGGCTATTACCTTCATTATCTCGTTCTTCGAAATTGTCTGCATCATCGAAGTCGTCTCCCCCGCTAGAGAAAGACTCATTGCCCTCTTCGTCTGATTCTTCAAACTCTTCCCTTTTACTTGATTCGACATCATAACCCCCATCACTATTTTTTGTGGCGGGTACTTTTACCAAATAAACGGTGTCTTCTGTTTCCAGGGGAAAGACAAATATTGGCTCGTTCTTGGCATTTTTAATGCGCGTAATACTGGTTTCATACCCGTTAGGGTATTGATCGCGCATTAATTCGCGCAATTCGTTTGACAAGGTATCAAGACTTTTGATTATTCTCTTTTTTGTGGCGGCCATCGAATATGTAAGATTAAAAAGCGGGCTCAAATAGCAAAGGATTGACAGAGTAGGCAAGATTTTTACTATAATTTTTTTGCTTTCGATTAAAATATTTTTACTTTTCAGTTTAGAAATCAAAAACAAACCCCTACGCTATCGACTAGACCTCTACGTTACCTAAACAAAAACAAGAATGGTTGACCAAAAATGTAGCGATAGTAGGTTGGTTTCGCTCTATCAATCCGGTAACGAGAAAGCTTTTGAAATGCTGCTGGACAGGCACAAGTCAAGGGTTTACACGGCCATATACTTAATTGTAAAAGACCGCTATGTGGCAGAGGATTTACTTCAAGATACCTTCATAAAAGCCGTGAATATGATAAAAAGCGGTAGATACAATGAAGAAGGGAAGTTTCTTCCCTGGATAGGCCGGATAGGGCATAATTTGGCCATTGACCACTTTAGAAGCTGCAAACGCTATCCGGAGATTTCCTTAGAGGATGGGAGTCGTCTTTTTGACTCCATGCACTTCGCGGAAGAATCATTTGAAACAATTCAATTGCGTCAGGATACGAAAAGCAGATTACGCTCGTTAATCAAGGAGTTGCCCAAAGAACAAAAGGAAGTATTGATAATGCGCCACTATCTGCAAATGAATTTCCAAGAAATAGCCGATCGCACGGGGGTGAGTATCAATACAGCGTTGGGGAGAATGCGGTATGCATTAATAAACCTTAGAAAAAAGATGTCCCAAAATAACAATGCCTATGATACAAATATTTACCCAAAACGACCTGATGAGGCGCCTATACCAAGAAACTTCGGTCGAGGAGACGAAGGAGATTGACAAGGCGCTCCTTTGCGATAGCCAGCTTCAGCGGCAATACCAAGAAATGGTGGCTCTGAAGAAGGAGTTGGATAGGGTTCAACTAGAGCCCTCAGAGGAAACGGTGAAAAATATTATCCATTACGCCCAAGGACTGCAAGAACACAGTTGAGTTAAAGCCATTTTCATCATTTTTAGCCCCATTTCCATGGGGCTTTTTGTTTGAGTTTTAATAAAATGTTACCTCCCTGTTGTTTTTTTGTGAATTGCTTCTCTGCGCTTGAACCACAGCCCTACATTTTCCGTTATTTGCCATATAACCACTACAAAATGAAGCATTCACCAAAATTGGCAATTCTTCAAAGCTTGGATGTCATGGATCAGATGCAGATGGAAAATGTCCTGGTTTATATCAAAGGACTTCTGGAGCATCAAGAAAACATTGACTACAAGAATTTGAAGAAAGAAGCAATGAAAGAAATTCGCCAAGCGCTACGGCAAAATAAGCGGTATGGCAATGTGCAATTGCTAGCTTGACTTAGCTTGAGCGCAAAAATTCACCAGGTGAATGCCTCACCCAGAGAAGGGTTTACCCCAAAAAGTTTTGTGAATTTGGTGGCCATCAACAAAAGACGGTTGCTTAATTCTCGTTGCCTTAATTATCCTTAAAGTACTTGTCTTCATCAAATTCATCTGACTTTTTCACTGTAGGGCCAATTTCCAAGATTCTGAATTCTGTTCGCCTGTTTCGTTGCCGCCCCACTGGATTGTCAGTGCCGTCTGGATTCGTATTTCTAGCGATCGGGACGCTTTCTCCATAGCCCTTAGCCTCCAGTCGCTTTGGCTCAATTCCCTTTCGAATAAGGTAGTTTACTGTACTTTCTGCCCTTCGCTGTGAAAGCTCGATATTATAAGAATTAGAGGCCACGCTATCCGTATGCGATCCCATTTCAATTTTTATTTCAGGGTTATCATTGAGGAGTTGGACCAGTTTATCCAATTCATGGGCTGCATCAGGATTAATATCGGCCTTGTCATAGGCAAAGTAAATATTGTTAAGAACAAAATGGACGTTTTTTGCTTTCCGATCAAGAATAAGGAGTGTGTCGAGGGTTATATTAGTAACCAGGTCCTTCAACGATTCATGGGATACAGATTTTCCGAAAGTGGTGAACGTTTGCCGCTTAGTTAAATAACCATCCCGTTCGCCTAACAGAAAGTAATTCTCGTTTTCATAAACTCGAAACAAGAATTTTCCATCATTTCCAGTTGTAAAATCTTGCATGACATCGCCATCGGCTGCCAACAAGGAAATTTTAGTGTCGGGTAAAATTTCGCGTGTGCTGTCTTTCCGCAAAGAATAGGCAACCCCTTGTAAATAATAATTTACCACTTTAAGGTTAGGGTCGTCATTTACGAAGGTGTAAATATCATCGTCACCTTTGCCGCCATCGCGGTTGGAGGTGAAGAAGCCGCGATCGGGTTTGAATAGGTACATTCCAAAATCATCACCCGTGGAGTTCATGGTTGGCCCAAGGTTATCGATGGAATTTTTACCATTTAGGCGATTAACGACAAAAATATCGAGCATACCATAGCCGGGATGGCCATCGGATGAAAAATAAAGTTTAGCGGTTTCAGCCATGTAAGGAAAAAGCTCATCGCCCGCGGTATTAATATCCGGCCCCATATTTTTTACTTTACCAAAGCGTCCACGACTGTCCATTTGAGCAGAGTAAATGTCAAGACCTCCATAGCCCCCTTTTCGATTAGATGAAAAATATAAAGTACGACCATCAAGGCTTATGGCTGGTGTCGATTCCCACGAGTTAGGTTGATTGATATTAATTGAAACGGGATCCGTCCATTGGCCATTACGAAAGCGAGAAAGGAAAAGATCAACATCACTTCCTCCCTTGCGCTTACCGGAATTGCCACGCGCAAAAATCATAAGCTTGCCATCAGGAGAAAAGGTGATGCAACCGGTATTGACGTTTTCCAAATTGATGTTGGTGGGCAAAAGTTTTAGCGTACCAAGATCAACATTCGCCCCCTTTGTTTCCACTTGATAGAGATCGGTAAAGGGTGTACCAGAGGCCTCATAGATTCTACCATTGCCGCGAGAGGAAGCAAAATAAAGTAAGCTATTTGAATAAGCAGGCCCATATTCCGCGAAGGCGGTATTCAGCGCATCAAGGTTCTTTACCCGATAATAATTTTTCTTTTCGGTCAGGTGCGCCAAGTAGTCCAAACCCACCAGCTCCTTTTGGGCACGGTCTTTTAGGCTTTCATTGTCACTAGCGGAAGTGGCCAGCTCCTCTAATTCCTTCTTGGCCTCGTCATATTTGCCATTTGCCTGCAACGCTTTGGCATAATACAAGCCTACTGAATCTTTTCTCGACCCTCGTCCTTTAATTTTTGCATAATATGGCTCGGCATCCTTGATCCGGTTAGAGAGCCGATACGATTCAGCGACATAATAATTTGCCTTTGGGTTGTTAGGCTGTTTACTCAGCACTCCTTTGTAATAGGAAATTACCTTTTCGTATTTCGCGAACTTAAATGACTTCTGAGCTTTCTTTTCAGGGCTGCATGAAACAACCATGATCGTAGCAATTAATAGTACCAGCGACTTGAACTTAAAAGATAGCATGAATGGACTTCTCAGGTAGGGGTAAAACTACAAAATTATGACCTAAACAGATAAAAAGCCTATCGGCAAATATTTTACTAACCATGATTTTTCTACAGAGGATTTCCAACTTTGTTGCCACTCAGCCTTAGTAGTAACAAGATTATTAAAGGTTTGCGATGAAGCGCCAAGTTGGCTATTTTCAAATAAGGATTTAAGCTGTTTTATAGGATATACCTGAATTTTCTCATTTACCAGAAAGGCAATTTCAGTTCGATCAAAAAAATCAATTTTATGTTGATCGCCCAATTGTTTTAAAATACGGACTGATCCATCAATCGAACAGCCACTTGCCCCGGCCGAACTTTCGTCCACCAATAAAATAATAAATCGGCTGTGCTCAATTTTAAAGGAAGTTTGGAGCGGGTTACCATGGGCTGACCACTGCGAACAAAATTCATTTAAGGTATTCGAAATTATATTTTCTTCGTTGGGAGAAAATGAACGGTTAGCTTGATAGATCCAAGCCCGAGATTGGGGGTGCATTTGTTCAACAGGTACATACATAACTCAAAGATTTTGATATTCCCTAAACACTATCGGCCAACAATTAATTCACAAAGACTCAGCAATCAACTCTGCCAGATCTTTCACCTTGACTTCACTTTCCTTTTCCTTATTTTTTACGCCATCCGTCATCATGGTCATGCAAAAAGGGCAAGCGACCGCAATCGTGGTGGCTCCCGTTGCCAATGCTTCTTCTGAGCGTGCAATATTGATGTCTTGCTTTCCTTTTTCCGGCTCTTTAAACATCTGCGCCCCGCCCGCCCCGCAGCATAAGCCTGTTGTGCGGCAGCGTTTCATTTCTACTAAATCTGCATCGAGGGCCTGAAGCACCTCACGAGGCGCTTCGTAAATATTATTCGCGCGGCCGAGATAGCACGAATCATGGTAAGTAATCTTCTTTCCTTTGAATGAACCGCCACCGGTTAATTTTATTTTCCCTGCATTGATCAATTGTTGCAAAAAAGTAGAATGATGAATGACCTCATAATTGCCACCCAAGTCAGGGTATTCATTTTTCAACGTATTGAAGCAATGGGGGCAAGCGGTAACAATCTTTTGGATTCCATAGCCATTCAACACTTGAATGTTGTTCATCGCCTGCATCTGAAACAAGAACTCATTGCCAGCCCTGCGGGCGGGATCGCCCGTGCACGCTTCTTCTGTTCCCAATACAGCAAATTTTGTCTCCGTTGCATTCAGGATTTTTACAAAGGCTTGGGTTACCCGCTTGGCGCGATCATCAAAAGATCCGGCACAGCCCACCCAAAAAAGGATCTCTGGTTTTTCACCTTTGGCTACTAATTCGGCTACAGTAGGTACATTCATGTGATTAATTTCTAATTTGAAAATTGCCGTAAGTGGTGATCAATATGCTTGTACGTTCCTCTTCCCCATTCGTCAGGAGTAAGGCGACCAAAAAATGGATGTGGATGTGTGGTACAGGCAGTCGGGCCACCCTCGGCAAATTGCTTTACGAGTTGAAGAAGGTGTAGCTTTTCTTTTTGAAAATCTCGCCTATCGGTTACAATAAAACTTTTATCGGTTGGACTATTTTTAGGAAAAGGCTTATCGCCAATGAAAGACTCTTTCACAAACCTTCCCAGTAATCGACCAATAAAAGTACGAGGAGGTTTCCGAAGACCAATCGCGTTTTGAAGCGGACAACAACAATGGGCAAGCATTTGCTCTACGTTCATTTTGCCCCATAAGGCTCTGTCATCCGGTTTAAGTCTTTCAATTCGTTGAACGATTTCCTGATAGGCCGCTGGCTCGAAAATGCTTTTCATGATCAAGATTTTTGTGCCCAATTGTAACGATCGCTCGAAGGAAATTTCCAGGGAGCAAAGTTGGTCTCGATATTTTGAAACATCGAATTCCATTGTGCAGGTGAACCGCTCTCTTCCATGGCCACATACCTGCGCAACTCTAAAATAATTTCGAGGGGATTGATCATCACGGGGCATGCTTCCACACAGGCATTGCAACTGGTGCAAGCATTTATTTCCTCCTTGGTGATGTAATCGTTTAATAAAGTTTTTCCATCGTTCAATCCTGGCTCGCCTTTCTCCAAACTCTTTCTCACATCCTCCATCCGGTCACGGGTATCCATCATGATTTTGCGCGGAGAAAGTTTTTTGCCTGTAAGGTTTGCCGGGCATTCGCTGGTGCATCTTCCGCATTCCGTACACGAGTAGGCAGCCATCAAATTGTTCCAGCTCAGATCGTTGATATCTTTTGCACCAAATCTTCCGGGTTCGGCAGGGGTGGTTGGGGCAGGCGCGAGGCCTAACATGGATTTTACTTCATTGGTAACAACCGGCATATTGTTGATGTGGCCTTTCGCTTCCAGGTTGGCATAATACGTATTTGGAAACGCGAGGAAAATATGAAGATGTTTTGAATAGGTTATATAAATGGTGAAACCCAATATTCCAATAATGTGAAACCACCAGCAAAAACGTTCGATGAGGATAAGTGCTGAGGTGCTGAGGTGCTGAAGTGTTGATGTTAGGTGGGAACTGAAGAATAAATTGCCGGTGGGGATGTAATGGTCAACGCGTGTTTGTAAAAGCTGGTCGCTGGCATTCATGGTGAGTATGGCGCACATCAACACAATTTCGGTGATCAAAATCAAATTCGCATCCAATCTGGGCCAGACAGTCATCTCTGTTGACCAAAAGCGGGAAATTTTTAAAATATTTCTACGGATCAGGAAGGCCACACAAGCCAATAGAACACCTACCGCCAAAAACTCGAAGATATTCATTAGCACGGGGTAAAGCCCCCCGAGGTAAGGGGCAAAAATGCGATGTGTGCCGAAGAGGCCATCGATCACAAATTCAAGCACCTCCAGGTTGATGACCAGAAATCCAACATAGATAAAAAAGTGGAGGGTAGCCGGAATGATGCGTTTGAACATTTTTTTCTGCCCGAAGGCCACCAAGAGCATATTTTTCAATCGCTCGGCTCCGCGATCTTTGATTTCTTTCTTTTTCCCCAACAAGATATTGCTACGGATTCGCAGCACACGCTTGCGAATGAAGAAACCCGTTGACCCTAAGGTGACAATAAACAAGATTTGCTGAAGGATAGCCATGTTCAAAAGTAAGAATTCGGTTCGAATTTAATTAGAAGCTAGAGAGGAACGCTAAGAATGAAAAAATTTTCTATTTCTGCGAATTGTTTTACTTTTGCATCCCGCTTAACGGAAAAGTAGCGGCATTTCTCTGGTGACGTAGCTCAGTTGGTAGAGCAAAGGACTGAAAATCCTTGTGTCGGGGGTTCAATTCCCTCCGTCACCACTCTTTATTGCAATTGATTGGTTTTGCAATCAATTACCTTTCATATTTATTTCTTGGCCGATATTTTCAGATTTGCGAACTTCCCTCCAGATCCATTGCCAACAAAAAAGCCTAAAGTGCCTGATGTGCGATCGGTTAGTTTTTCTACCATTAAACTGGGTTGCACATTTTCATTGATGAATACCGAAATTTTTGGATTGGCCACTACTATACGGACATGAACCCACAAATCAGGATCTGGCGATGGCTCAATTGTATTCTCATACTTATTTGGGAAATCTGTTCTTAATTTATCCCAGGTGTAAACGGGATGAGAAATGTATTGAACGCAATGGCCCCGTCTAACAATATCAGAAGATTTAAAATTGAATGGTCTTAAATAAATGGCATCGAAAGTATTGTTGTCCTTGCCATGGAATGCAAGACCAACAAAACTTTGACCTTGAATATCTTTCCCCTTTACATCGAATTCCACTACCCCATCTGAAAACCCGATGTGTTTTATCCACGCTAATCCATCGCCATCTTTTTCATCCAAGCTGATTCCGAAACGTGAATTATCATTGATCAAGGTGACACTTCGGTTAACCACTTCAATTCCTTTTTCTTTCAGCAGTTTGTGAAGATCAGGTTGCTGGACATTCGATGCTTGCGAAAAGGAAAAGGATGGAGTGAAAACTAAAACTGTGATCGATAAGGTAATGGCAAGCAAATTTTTCATAACGAGGTTTATTTAATATGTGATTCGATTTGTAACCAGATATTTACATCCAATGTAATTCTACTTATTGATGGATTGTTTGTGAAATACGTCAATCGTTGCCCCTGAGGACATAAAGAAGGGTATCTGTGCCCAATCTTTGTATTTGGCTTCGAGTTCTTCCCTTTTGGAACCATCACGCGCAGCCGTTTTCATATCGATAAAATATTGCCTGAAATTATTAAGGATTTCAATTCCACCCATTTCGCCATGGCCGGGAACAATTTTTTGAATGTCAAATACGTTTGGCAATAAATCAAAAGTGGCAAGATAGCCTTCGGGATTGGCCGCGCCCATTAGGGCAGGGGCTTGCCTATTAAGAATTACATCACCTCCAAAGAGCATCTTTCTTTTATGAAGATAGACGACTACATCATTAGCGGTATGAACGTTTTTCCCTAAGGGATATACGGTTACCATTTCATCTCCTACTTCTATATTCATGCTGTCCTTAAGCCAACTTGTGGGAAGGGTTTGATCACCGACCCTCTTCTTCCAATATTCCAATGTGCCTCCGGCCAGGATCGTTTGTCCAGCATAAAACCTGTTGCCGTCACTATGATCCGGATGAAAATGAGTATCGACTATTAAAACCGGTTTGTTTCCTGCCATATCGCTAACCATTTTATGAAGTTGCTCTGCGGCTTCGTCCTGCTTGGTGTCGATTACGAGCACCATGCTGTCAGAATTTAATATTCCAGAGTTGCCACCTCCGCCCAATATAATAGTGAGCTCGTTATCATATTGGATAGTGGTTGTCTGCTTCATCGTATTCATGAAGGGCCGAAGATAGATGAGGTATAAAGTTGCCCCGATAGCGATGAGGACCACGAAAATGATACCTACCCATTTTATAATTTTTTTAAGCATAAATTTTTTTAGTTGAGGGATTTCGGAGATTTACATAATAAACTTTCAAGACATAGATGCCTTTGCCAAAACCTTGATTGATACATGTCACTCAGCTCTTAATGTCTCAACCGGATTTTCAAGCGCGGCCTTGATGGCTTGGGTAAATATTGCCAGTATAGTGATTAACCCAGCAATTAATCCCGCGAGTAAGATCGAAAGTAATTAATGGGAATGAACCTTTCAAGAAAACTTAAAAAAAAGTCTACTCCTTATGGAAGCTTTCCGCTGGCAATTGCCTTTTATTTACGAGTGGCAGCTTGGTCATTCTATTGACTTCGATCATAGCAACCCCAAAGTCTTCCACTATTTTTCCTTTGATTTCATAAAAACCCCTTCCCCGAAAAGGGAATTTTGCGGCCACATCAGGAAAATGTACTGTATCAAAAACCTGACCCTGGCAATCGTAGAACGTGCCGAAGTACATGGGCTGACCCTTTTTAGTGCGTGTGTTTTTTGTGGTGACCAGATAGCCAATCATAACAACATTCTTCGTTAGTTTATTCATCAATTCTAACGCGATCGTATCGCCCCGATCTTCAGTGGCTAACAATTGGAAAGGATTGCATAACGCAAAACCCAGCAATTCAATTTCGTCAAAGGCATCTTCAATGGCATTGTGTTCAAGGATAGGCAAAGGATATTCCTCTGGCTCGGTATCGAATAAGTTTGCCGTGGAGGGAATGCGCACTTTCACTTCACTGAAATAAAGCATCGCCTCCCACAACAAGCGTTGCTTATCTTTTCCGGTAAACCGAAATGCTCCGATGCGAATTAAAATCCTGACTTGCTCCAGGCCAAGAGAAACACGGCTAAGAAAATTATTCAGACTTTTATAAACACCACGCTGATTTCGTTCGGCCATGATCCGGTGTCCCACTTTTGAATCCAAACTTTTTAAGTGAACAAAGCCGATTACTATTTTTTTGCCATAGATCGTAGTGAGGTATTCGCTTTGATTAATACACGGAGCTTCAATCTCCGCACCATTCATTCTGGCTTCGTGAAAATAAAATTCCGTAGCATAAAACCCTCCAAAATTATTGATTACACCCACCATGAACTCCAGTGGGTAATGTGCTTTCAAAAATAAACTTTGATAACTCTCTACGGCATAGCTGGCCGAGTGGCCTTTGGCGAAAGAGTAGCCCGCAAAACTTTCGATTTCGTACCAAACACGGTCGGTCACTTTTGGATCATAACCGCGCTCGTTGCATCCTTCAAAAAAGCGATCTTTCACCCGCTGAAATTCTTCACGCGAACGATACTTGCCACTCATACCCCTGCGCAGCACATCGGCCTCGGTGAGTGTGAGCCCGGCAAAATAATGTGCCACACGGATTACATCTTCTTGATAGACCATAACCCCATACGTGTCTTTCATAATCTCGTCCATTTTAGGATGAATGGATTGATACGTGCCCCCATTGCGCACCGTATGGAACCGCTCAATGTAGGCTTTCATCATTCCTGAACTGGCCACGCCCGGACGGATAATGGAACTAGCGGCCACCAACGTCAGGTAGTCATCGCATCTGAGTTTGCCCAGTAGCATCCGCGTAGCGGGCGATTCCACATAAAAGCAACCCATCGCTTTGCTGTGACGCATCAGGTCTTTGATTTTCTCATCGTCTTTGAACTTTTTAAATTGATACACATCGACATCAATTCCTTGATTGCGTTTTACATGCTTTACCGTTTCTTTGATGTGACCAAGACCGCGCTGGCTGAGAATATCGAATTTATAAATACCAAAGTCTTCTGCAGCGTGCATTTCAAATTGAGAAACGGGCAGACTTTTCGGTGGGAACTCCGTGGCCGTGTAAGCATAGATCGGTTTTTCCGTAATCAAAACTCCGCCCGCATGGATAGAGATGTTGGCTGGCAACTCTTTCTTTACAATGTATTCGGCATAAGCCAATACTTTTTGAGCGATGGGGTCTCGATCTAATTTTTCGTTGCGGTCTTCTACCAGCGTATCAATTTCCTCTTTTGGCAAACCAAAGACTTTTCCCAACTCTCGGATGATCGATTTAGCTTGATAAGTGACATGTGTTCCCAGCAGACAGACATGATCAGTGCCATACTTATTGAAAAGATAGTCATAGATGGCATCACGGTTGTCCCATGAAAAGTCGATGTCGAAATCAGGAGGAGAAATGCGCTCTTCATTAAGAAACCGTTCAAAATATAAATCAAGTTCGATGGGATCAACATTGGTGATGCCCAGACAGTAAGCCACGGTACTATTGGCTCCGCTGCCGCGGCCTACAAAATCATAGCCCGCTCTTTTGGCAAAGTGGATAAGGTCGTACGTGATGAGGTAGTAGGAGGTAAATTTCTTTTTGGCAATAATGGCAAGTTCCTTTTCAATCCGTTCGTTCCATATCTTTCTATCCGTATCCTGTTCTTCATAAAGCCGCTGGTAGCCTTCGCGGGCTTTAGCGCGGAGCACCTTCAAATCTTCTTCTACGCTTCCGAAGAAAGATTTTTTGTTTTTGTCTTGCCCTAGCTCGCATTCAATCGTGCATTGATCCAATAGGTTCTTTGCGTTGACAAACAATTCAGGGAAATCTTCGAATTGGTTTTGCAGTTCGAACTCCGTAAGCATGAATTCTTCTTTGCGCGCCTGCTGCTGTTCGGGAAGTTTACTGAGCAACGTATTGTTGGCGATACAACGCAACAGTCGATGTGCGTTGTGATCGCGATAAACGATTTTTATTTTTTTGCTCTTTTTTTCTTCCACTTTTTCAGGAGGAAGAAAGGTGACAGGGTGGAGAGCAACGAATTTGTGGACGTAGTCTGTTCTTGAAGGAATCGCAGCAAACGCGTTGAGTTCATTGCTACGCACGCCAATGAACTCATGGGGAAGAAGTTGTTCCGGTTCTATTTTTCGAAACGGATAAATAACAAAAGCATTCTCCAGTTGCGGGGCGCGCGATGGGAATTTCTTATTCTCGCGATTGTGGTAAGAAAGGAATCGATTGAGTTTTTCAAAACCAAAATTATTTTTTGCGATCGCTATGTAAAGCAGTTCGTTCTCCGCTGACCGGAATTCAATGCCGACAGCCATATTTAGCTCATAAGGAATCTTTCCAAACTTGGTTAGCCCGTTTGCGCGCGGTTTATTTTCATCGCCTATCCGCAACAGCTCCAGGTAGGAAGCGACATTGTTAATTTCAGTGAGCGCGAGTTTATGAATACCACAACGCTTCGCTTCGTCAAAAAGCCTTTTGATCGGCAGTGTGCCGTATTTGAAACTGAAACCGGTGTGGCAGTTGAGGTACATAAATTAGTGTGCCGATGTTCGATTCGTCAATGATCAATGATTATCCTTTTCCTTTCATCCACGCCAAATGCGCCATCGCCATTCTAATCTCACCAAAACTATAATCATCGCCTAGCAGTTCTTTCACAGGAGCAAGTGCAATGCCCCCTGCTTGCTCAAGCGCTTTTTGAATAGCCGGTATTTTGGAGATGTCCATCACTTGCTTGATGGTTAGCGTGCCCTGTTGCACATAAAATGCGAGGTGACCTTCGATCGTCTGCGGGCTCAGGTTTCTTTGTTCTGCAATTTGGGCGATTGTGTTGCCTTGCCGGAAAAGATCAAAACTGTGTTGTTTGGTGTCGGTCTCTTTTGCTGGTCTGTCCCTCCGCACACGCTTAGGTGTTTTAAGATGGATGCGCGATTTTAAATTACGACTATGACAATAACCAACGACTACTTCCAAAAATCGCTTCCCATATTTTTCGATCTTCACTTGTCCGAACCCCGAGATTTTCAGGAACTCATCTATATTGTGAGGCAGGTACGTGGCGAGTTCCATCAATGTAGCATCGGATAAGACAATGTAGGCAGGCATATTTTCTTCGTTGGCAATTTGCTTTCGTGTTTCTTTTAGAAGTAGAAGGAGCTCCTTTTCATACTTGGCTGTTTGATCAATCGCTTCTAATTTTTCCTTCGATTGGGTGATCATCACCTTCTCTAATCCTTTTAGCACGCTGGCACTTTTGGCCGTGAGTTTCAGTACAGGGTAAATCCCATCGGATTTGGCAAGAAAATCTTGTGCGATGATATCGCGAATGATGTCGCCCCATGCTTCTTTGCTTACATCGGCACCAACACCATAGGTTTTAAGTTGTTTATGTTCTTCCTGAATTTTTACCGTATTGGCTCCTCTCAAAAAATCAATCACATAACCGGCACCGAAGCGCTCTTGCAACCGTGTTACGGCTGACAAAACTTTTTGTGCAAGAACAGTACCATCTACCTGCTCGATACGCGTGAGACAGACATCACAATTGCCACAGTAATTAGGAGTTGCTTCATCAAAATAGTTGAGCAAGTATTTTCTGCGACAAGTGGTGAGGTCGCCATAGGTGGCCATCTGATCCAATTTTTTTAGATAAATCCGCGTTTGCTCAGGATTGCTTTCCACCTCCACAAATTTTTTCATCTTGCTCACATCGGCATAGGAATAGAACAGCAAAGCTTCGCTATCCAAACCATCGCGTCCGGCACGTCCGGTTTCCTGGTAATAGCTTTCGATATTTTTTGGCAAATCCGCATGCACTACGTATCGCACATTTGACTTATCGATGCCCATTCCAAAAGCGATAGTGGCCACCATTATCTTTATTTCATCACGCAAGAATAGTTCCTGATGCTTGGCGCGGATTTCTTTTTCCAATCCCGCATGATAGGGAAGCGCTTGAAAACCCTGCGCCATTAAATCATCGGCCAATCGCTCGGTGGAAGCGCGTGAAAGGCAATAGATAATTCCTGACTCCTCTTTTCGCTTTTCTAAAAAATCAAGGAGCTTATCAAAGCTGTTTCGCTTAGGCTCAACGGTGTAGCGAATGTTGGCGCGATTGAAACTGGAAACAAAAATCTGCGGGGCGTTGAGTTCCAATTTTTCTACAATGTCTTTTCGCGTGAGCTTATCGGCTGTGGCGGTGAGTGCAATGATGGGCACTTGCGGAAAGCTCCGCTTCAGGCGAGAGAGCGTGAGATACTCCGGACGAAAGTCATGACCCCAATGCGAAATACAGTGCGCTTCATCAACGGCCAGGAGACTTAGATTAAAAGATGAAAGCTGTTTGATGAAATTACTTTCTGGCGCGAGGTAAAGAAGTTTTAATTCGTGCGATTTAATCCTTTTTAAAATATCATTTTGCTCCTGATGGCTCTGGGTAGAATTTAAGTACGCAGAGGAAATTCCATTCACGCGCAAGGCATCCACCTGGTCTTTCATCAAAGCAATCAACGGGGAGATCACCACGGTGAGTCCTTCCAGTAATAATGCGGGAATTTGATAGCACAGCGACTTGCCCCCGCCCGTGGGCATGAGTACAAAGGTATCTTTCTTCTCCATCACCGTTTGAATGATAGCTTCCTGCTCTAATCGGAAGGAGCTGTACCCGAATTTATCTTTAAGGATTTGAAGTGGACTCATGGACAAACAATTTAGTCATTCAAAATTCAGCTCGTCATGCCATCGTAAATCCAACTTCGTAAAGCCCGTTCTCCTGAAAGAAAATTTATTAGTTTGGGATAGCCCAAGAATAATTGAAAGTAGGAATGCTAACGTAGCGCAAAGTGTTTTCACTTTGTATTCAACTCCATCCATGTCTTCTCAATTAGTGCTTTAGTGGCCACAATGCCATCGTGCTCGCTTAACAGTGAACCTTCATACTCCACTCCGATGTATCCGGAAAAATTTGAATCTTTTACCACCTTTAACATCTTCGAATAGTCGATGATGGTTTCATCCCCGTGTTCATTAAAGGCATACGACTTCGCGCTTACTCCATGTGCAAAAGGTAACATTTCAGAAACTCCTTGATAGCGATCATAAACTTCTTTGCACTTGTTGTTTTCTGTGCTGCCCCACTTTGCAGCTGTACACCAGTTTCCAAAATCAGGAAGCGTGCCGCAATTGGGCATGTCAACTTCTTTAATTACGGAGGCGACCCATTTTCCGTCAGAGCTATACAGGCCATGATTTTCAATTAGAACGTTAATGTTTCTTTTCTCAGCATAAGTACAAAGTTGCTTCAAGGCATCAACCATAGCCTCCTTCATCTGGTCTTTTGTTCCTTCACCAAATGCATTGACACGGATGGAGTGACATCCTAGAATGTGGGCCGCGTCTACCCACTTAAAATGATTTTCCACTGCCTTTTTTCTTTTTACCGGATTCAAACCTCCCAGCTCGCCTTCATCATCAACCATGATCAGCTGACTTTTTACCCCCAATGAATCTGCCATTGCGCGCATCTTCTTCCAAAAGATAGTATCGGTTGCGTGTGGTCTGTAAAAACTATTTACGTATTCAATGGCGTTGATGCCAAAATCATTCTTGGCGATCGCTGCAAAATTTTCAGCCTTCAGTGTGCCGCTTTCTAACGAGCGATGGATCGACCATTCCGCAAGAGATATTTTCAACCTGGAAGAATCGTAATTAGCTTGAGCCGACTCTTGTGGCTTGGATTTGCAATGAGTGAAGAGCAATGTCAAGGATAGAAAGGCTAAAAGTGGTATCAATTTCATAGGACTGATCTTTTGAAGTTTAACAATCCCGAATTTAAGAATTTACTTTTTAATTCGTGGTTATAATTTCATAATCCGCTGATAAAACAATTTTAATGGATTGAGATGAACATCCGAATCATTACTTTTCGATTTTAACCATGACATCCACTTCCTCCACAAGTCTAAACCGCCAAATGGGACTGCTCGGTTTAGCCGCAACGGGTATTTGCTCCATGATAGGCGCATCCATCTACGTGGTTCCGTTTATGATCCAGCGCAATGTACCCGGTATTGGCCCTTACGTGTTACCTGCTTTTTTATTTGCCGCTATCCCTGCTGCGCTTGCTGCCTTTGCGTATATTATTCTTGCTTCGGCTATGCCGCGGGCAGGAGGAAGTTATATCTACGCCAGCCGGGCGCTTAGTCCTTATCTCGGTTTTGTGGCAAGCTTTTCACAGTGGTTTGGTCTGTCTATTGCCATTGGCGTTGTTGCTTATGTGATCATCCCCTTCCTTCGCGACATCGCTAGCTTATTGCATTTTGAGCACCTTGCCATTTTGTTGGAATCCGGATCTGTCCGTGTGGCATTGGCTTTGGTGATTCTTTGGAGCTTTGTTTTTGTGAACATCAAAGGAGTAAAATTGTATGAGCGAACGGTGATTCCACTCATGGTGATGATGTTTGGTTTAGGCACAATTGTAATCATAGCGGGATTGAGTTTTTCTCAACAGGATTTTGAACAGGTGATTCTTACAAAAGTGGGAAGGGCAGTACCCCAGACCTTGGCAGTTTTTAACTGGCCCACTTTTCTTGCTGGTTCAGCGCTTTTGTTTTCAAGTTTTATTGGTTTCGATTCCATTGCCCAAGCGGGAGGCGAAGCAAAAAATCCCACCAACTCGATGCCACTCGCCATTGCCCTTGCGATTGTCACCGTCACACTATTTTATATTGTCTTCACCTATTCCTTATACCATACTGTGCCCTGGAGTTTTGTTGCAGAAGAGGCCATGACAAAAGATGTGACCGCACCCGGATTGCTTAGCTACCTTTTGCCTGCGGGTTGGGCGGTACTTATTATTTCCGGTGCGGCCATTGCCTTGCTCAACGATTTGCCTGCCATGATTTTATCGGTATCGCGGTTAATGTTTTCATGGGCGGAAGACGGCATTTTTCCAAAACAGATTGCAGCCATTCATCCTATTTATCACACCCCGCATATTGCAATTATCGTCAGCGGGTTAATGGCCACCATCGGCATTTTGGGGAGTCATTTTGCTGGCGATTTTTTTCTTGGTATTGATATTATGGTGACCTCCATGTTGATCAACTATCTACTGATGTGTGTGTCCGTTTTAGTATTGCCTAAAACAAATCCCTCCATTGCGTCAAAAATTACAATTTTCAAATCTAGGGCACTTCAACAATCGCTGGCCACCGTTGGAACTTTATGGCTTTTAGGCTTCCTGTCCATTCACATCAGCAAAGACTTGACTACCAAAGTAAATGCATGGTACTTTCACTCTACCTTGGTTTGGTTTCTGGTGATGTTGACGGCCTCTGTTCTATTTTTTTTCAATTGGAACCGATTAAAAAAATCTGGGGTGAACACCACCGAACTTTTTTCTACTTTGCCGCCTGAGTAATATTTGCTTATGGCTAATTCTGATCCCATCCGCACACTAAGTGCGAACTTGAAAATGTCTCCGGTCCTAACGGGATTGTGGCAAGTAGCCGATCTTGAAAGGGACGGCAAGCTACTTAATGCTGAAAATGCAGCGCTCGAAATGAAAAAATATTTCGATGCCGGCCTTACCACTTTTGATATGGCCGATCATTATGGTTCGGCCGAAGATATTGCTGGTGTGTTCAAAACAAAATATGGCAGAAACAAAACTCAACTCTTTACCAAATGGGTACCCACTCCCGGAGCAGTAAAAAAGAAGCAGGTAAGGGAAGCGGTACAAAAATCGCTGACCCGTTTGCAGTCCGAGCAGATCGACCTTTTGCAATTCCATGCCTGGAACTATGCCGACCCCTCTTGGCTGGATTGTTTATACTGGTTGCAGGAATTAAAAGACGAAGGACTGATTGCCAATCTTGGGCTTACTAATTTTGATACGGCCCATTTGCTAATGGCGGTGACCAGCGGTATCAAGGTCATCACGAATCAAGTTTGTTACTCGTTGTTGGATCAACGGGCGTCTCATCAGATGACAAAAGTGTGCCTTGCGCACAACATCAAACTCCTTGCCTTCGGCACAGTGGCAGGTGGTTTCCTCACCGAGAAATGGCTTGACAAACCGGAACCCGTTTTGAATTCGTCACTCACCTGGTCGCAGATGAAGTATAAACGGTTCATTGATGCTGCCGGAGGTTGGCATAAATTTCAACACGTGTTAAGGATTTTGTCGGAACTCAGCATCAAAAATAATACTTCGATCGCCAACATAGCCAGTCGTTATATTTTAGATCAGCCGGCTGTTGGTGGGGTGATCATCGGAGCGCGATTGGGGAAGAGCGAACACATAGACGGAAACAAAAAATTGTTATCACTCACGCTCGACAAAGAAAGTAAAGACTATATTAAGCAATCCTTGTTGACCTTGAATGACATACCGGGCGATTGTGGAGACGAATATCGTAAGCCTCCTTTTCTTACTGCTTCAGGCGACCTTAGTCATCATGTGGAAACCATTCCCTTGCCCTATCCGACACAACAAGGAACGGATGGCCGAACAAAAGTGCTTAGTGGTACCACTTGGGAAGGTCTGGCAGGATACAGCAGAGCCGTTCGAAAAGGAGATCGTATTCTGGTGTCAGGGACTACCGCCACGCACGGCTCACGATTGATCGGAGGAAATGATCCTGCTGCACAAACGCATTTTGTCATCGACAAAATTGAAGGCGCTATTCAATCCCTTGGAGGTACCTTGCAAGAAGTGGTGCGTACTCGTATTTACATCAAAAACTTATCCGACTGGGAAATCATCGCACGGGCGCATGGCGAACGCTTTAAAGACATTCAACCCGTCAACACGATGATAAAAGCAGAACTTATCGGAGAAGAGTATTTATTGGAAATGGAAGCTGAGGCGATAATAGCCACTAAATGATTGTCCTTAAACCTTGTCAATCCGCATTTATAGCCTGAATTAACTTTTGTTCATCATGAAGAAGATAACTTTTACTTTCCTTGCCTTACTATTTTTCACGGTGTCTTATTCGCAGGAATCTTTCCGCAGATGGCGAAAAGCTAACCAAATCCGTCTGGATAAGTTTGATCTCATCTTGCCGGAAGTAATGCGCGAGAATAAGATCGACATGTGGATTATCATGTGCCGTGAGGGAAATTTTGATCCGTTGTATACTGAGATGGGAGAAGGTTATGTGGGAAAAAATGGATATTACATTTTCACGGATGTAGGCAGGCCGCGCATTGAACGTGCCGTGTTGGGAATAGAGGGATATTTGTTGGAAGAAACGAAAGCGTACGATTACTTTGGATCAGAATCGGAGTTAAAAGATTTTGTGACCAAGCGAGATCCAAAACATATTGGACTGAACATGTCGAAAAATATTGGCAGTGCAGATGGGTTGTCGTACACGGGCAGGCAGGAACTTGCCGAACTTCTGGGAAGTAAATTCGAAGCTCGTTTTGTTTCTGCTGAGAAATTGGTTTCTGATTTCCGTTCACGGCATGTGGCAAGTGAAATTGCCGTGTTCGCGGAAGCTGGAGATTATTCCTATCAGATTGCCGAACGGGCATTATCCAACGAGGTGATTACTCCTGGAGTAACTACCCTTGAAAATGTTGCCTGGTGGATGAAGGAACAATTGTTTAAAAACAATTTGCAGTCTTCTTTTGGCATGCCTTCAATTTATGTCACCGGGCCTAACGGAATAGAAGCTACATCTACCGATCGGATCATTCAACGCGGTGATATCCTCATGCTCGATTGGGGGGTAGGGTTCATACACATGTACACCGATATGAAGCGAATGGCATACGTGCTAAAAGCGGATGAAAAAGAAGTGCCAAAAAGTATTCAACATGCCTTTGACCAAGCCGTGAAAGTGCGGCAGGTTGTGGTGAACACAATTAAGTCAGGCATCACGGCTAAACAAAATGAAATCAACGTTTATAAAGCACTTCAAGACGGTGGTTTCTCGCAAATTGAATTTAACAAACCCGGAGCCGATGATAAAACGGACGTGATCATCGGCTGTCATTCCGTAGGCGACTGGGGACATGGTTCAGGCCCTTCCATTGCCTTCTTCAATCCGGTAAGATTAACCTACACGGTTAGGCCAACCAATTTATTCTCTATTGAGCTTTTTGCCTACACGCCAATGCCTGAATGGGGTGGGAAAAAACTGCGCATTCCTTTGGAAGATGACGCGGTAGTCACTGAACGAGGTGTCGAGTGGGTATATCCCGTTAACCAACATGTGTTGGCCATTAAGTAGTTACTTAAAAATTCACCGCACTTAAAACCAATAGTGTTTACTTTGTCTGCTAGCTTTTGCCTGTGCTTTAGCCCCTTGTTTTGTTGCGTGATTGCCTTGTACATAAGTACGGCCTTTAAACATAGGCTTGGAGCAAGAACTTAAGGCAACATTTCCGATCGCCAACACAACAATCATAAATAGAATTGATTTTTTCATTGTGGTTTTTTCTTTTGCTAGATCAAAACTACTTTGAATATTGATCCCGCTTCCTTCGATCGTTTTGGATTACTTATTGATGTATGGAATATAACTTTTTTGAAAAAGATTTCGTCACTACCCATTTGTGTAGTCACTTTTTAGGCGCGTAAGCAATTTTAGCGGATGTAATAAAATAGCTTCGGTTGACCGTCAGAAGGCAATCGAGACCAAAGAACAAGAGAAAGTATTTGATTTTCTGATCATCGCACTCATTTTTTGAAAAGGCTTGAGCCATTTAATGCAATCAATTCGAAAAAATGTAGTCCTTTTTTTGGGATAAATGCAAAATCCCACAACTTCATTACCTTGAGGCCAATGAGAAAAGAATTAGCCCGTGAGAATGGGACGCGAAAAAAATTCAAGGCTGTGTTCGCCCGACTAGGGAAGAAGATCAACTATAAAGGCTACTCGGAAGAAACCATTCTATTGACGGACATTGTGGATGAGGAAACCAATAAGCAAGTGGCCGATCACATTTGGTTCAGCTATACGCAAGGGTTTATTAAGGCGGCCTTAGTACCAGGCGATTTATTGGAGTTTGAAGGACGCATAAAAGAATATCGAAAGGGCTACGTGAATAAGAAGTACAAAATAAACAGCCGCACCACAGATTTTAAGTTGAGCCATCCAACAAAAATCAGAAAGCAACAACCAGCCTGAAAGCAAGAATAGCTATTGTCATTACACTTTTCCTGCTGCAATCCAAATTATCGCAACTGTTATCACAACAAATGCTGCTTTAGTCGCTATTTTGGTTACACCGTGATTTCTCTGTGATCCCTGTGATCTCCGTGGTTTTGAATTTTTTACCACAGAGCGCGCAGTGAAATCAAAGCGGGCACCAAGAAAAGTAAAAGGGTTAGATCGCGGCAACCTTTACCTCCTATTTTATCAACTCTCCATTTAGGTCGGTAGTCAGCACTTCGCTCATGTAATCAAAAAAGGGACGAATGGCTTTAAAATTTTTGTTTACTTCTTTAAGAAAATTTGGAGCTAAAACTTCCTTGTCAGTAAATGAGCGCGAAAACCAAAACTGCTTGTAACGGAGCAATTCAATGGCGGGATGATCTTTATCAAATCCTTTGGGCGCGGTTTTCACCTTGTCACCTTGCATTTTTCCAAAATTTCTGTTCATGGATTTTAAACGAAGCAGTTTATGCCAATCCTCATGGTTATCGCGAATGTCTAATCGTATCCTTTTCAGATCTTCGGCATTGGGATAGGCAAAGCCACAGGTTACACGAGAGGCATTGGGTTTGATCCACCAATAATATCCTCCTCGTAATAAAGGTTTGGATCGCCTCAAGTAGCCGGCAAACCTTGGATTGTAGGGGGCCTTGTCTTTTGAAAACCGAACGTCATTGTAAATTCGGTAAACGCTTTTCTTGCCAAAAGGCGTTTCTATCCGGTCATGCTCGTTCATCAACAGGATCAATTGATCGGCAAACTCAATCACATTTTCCTGAGCTTGAAGATAGTTTTCTTTATGATCGTTAAACCACTCACGGTCATTGTTGGCCGAAAGTTGCTTTAAAAAATTTAAGGTTGACTTTTGAATTATCACTGGCATCGTTGATGCAAATAAAGAACAATTTTATTCTCTAACGCTTCGGCCACAAAAAAATCGCTCGATCATAAGCCATCAGGCTAGCTTCATTTGTTTGGAGGAAACAAAATCTTTCAAGTCTTCATCAATTTCATGATAGAACGGCTCGTTGGTCAAGTGAACCTGTGCCCGATTGGTTAACTGTTGCACGATGTTATCGTAGAGCTTTAAGTCAACCCCTGAGTTCTTCAACTGCATGAGCTGCTCTTTTATTTTAAGCAAGGTATCTTTATCGGGTTTGAAGTGAAATTTATAATCGAGATAGACCGACAACTCGCCAATCATCCGCGTAATAATCAGCGCGCGATGTTCTTTAATGATCTCCTTCAATTGAAACAGCATGGCGTCCGGATTGTGGTCAATGATGCTTTTTGCACCCAAAAGGGCTGATTTAATCGTTTTCATTAGCTAAATAAATTAGTATTACGCGAAGTAAATACTAATTTATTTAGTAACAAAATTTAAGAAGTGAGAGTAGTAAGCCACCAGTTTACCTCTAGGCCGAGTCTACCGGTTCTGTCATTGATTAAATTATTTTGATGACCTGAATTCACTGTTTTATTAAAATACTTTCCTGAAAATATTTCCAGGTTATCGATTCGGGATCAAAATACTGTGCTTGTTCTTTCCCGAGAAACAGTTTATAATCCATTTTGCTATTGCCCTCCACCACATAGCCCGGATAATACCATTGATAGTGATTTTGCTTTAGGTAATCGATGGTAAGCAGAATGAGGTATTTACCGAGGCTATATTTTTTAAATTGTGGATCAAAGAAATGCAGAATTGAGGCCGCGCCTTTTTCGCCAACATCAAAGTAACCTCCGGCTATGAGCCTATCCTGATCGAAAATCGAAATGCATTTGGTGTTGTAAATATTCCGTTCAATAATTTCTTCTCCAAAAAGGCACTCTTCAATACTGGAAGCGCCCTCAAACTCAATAGCGGCATAATAGTGTTGATGGAGCTCCATATGGCTTGCTGGAATAATGGTAAAATCTTCAATGGCCCAACGGAAGTTCTGGTTTCGGCTTCTGATCTTTCTGTGTGAGGCGTGCCTATTGATTTCTTCAATGGCATACCGCAGCCAATGAACCCGATAAACCTCGTCCAGCCCTACGTGCGAGCTTGTAAAAATAGTTTGATGCATTCGATACCAGCCTAAGGCCAGCAGCGCATCCAGATCAGCACCAGATAATGCCGCAGGATAAAAACTGTTGTAGTAGGGTTTCAAGCTACTTATTTAGAAAGCGGATTCATTGTGCACAAAAATAATTTATTCGCTTGGTAAAAAATGTAGATAAATAAAAAACGCTGATCATTCATAAACAGAGCTCTTCAAATCAACCAGAATTTTTTTAATTGTATTTTTACCGCATGTCTTCACCTGCTCTCCGAACGGTAAATGTAACCCGCTATGTCACTCCTTTGCGGGAAGGCGGTTCACTACCTGCCATCGTAGAAGCGGACGATCAATTTTTGTATGTATTGAAATTTCGCGGTGCTGGCCAGGGGAGTAAAGCCCTCATTGCAGAATTGCTGGGAGGCGAAGTCGCCAGGGCACTGGGCTTCCACGTCCCAGAAATTGTCTTTGCGCAATTGGATGTTGCCTTCGGGCGCATTGAAGGAGATGAAGAAATTCAAGACTTGTTGAAAGCCAGCGTAGGGCTAAACTTAGGGTTGCATTACCTTTCAGGCTCCATCACGTTCGATCTGCTGGCTACCAAAATAGATCCCCTGTTGGCTTCTCAAATCGTTTGGCTTGATGCGCTTTTGCTTAACGTGGATCGCACTGCGCGCAACACCAACATGCTGTGGTGGCATAAAGAACTTTGGCTGATTGACCACGGGGCAGCGTTATATTTTCATCATTCGTGGCAAGACTGGGACCAACCTCAAAAGCCATTTCCTAAAATAAAAGACCACGTTCTTTTGCCTATGGCAACAGAGTTAGAAGCGGTCAACAATGCATTTACTTCTTTGCTCACCCCAGAAAAAATTCGCGCCATCGTTTCGCTTATCCCCGAGGAATGGTTGGCCGATAATTTTTTTCCATCAACTGAAGAACATCGAAATGCGTACACTAATTTTTTCATCAATCGAGTAGCACACGCTGATTTTTTCGTAAACGAAGCACGCCATGCCAGAACAAGTATTTGAATATGCCGTGATTCGCGTGGTACCCAAAGTGGAGCGCGAAGAATTTTTAAATGTAGGCGTGATCGTGCTATGTCAAAAACTAAATTTTTTGCGAGCCCACATCCAAGTGAACAAATCACGACTGGCTACTTTATGTGCTGAACTTGACGAGAATGTACTTCTAGAGCATATTCAATCTTTTGAGCGGGTTTGTGCCGGTGGTACTGACAGCGGCCCTATCGGACAGTTGCCTTTGGCAGAACGTTTTCGGTGGCTTACGGCAGCGCGCAGCACGATGGTTCAAACTTCACATGTGCATCCTGGATTATGTGCCGATCCCAATCAAATGCTAGCGCATTTATTTAAGCAATTGGTAGTGTAAATTACAAATGGCGCGACAACTCAGAGCGGCAAGCCTAATCTCATGACTTACCAGACTTTCATTGGTTAGTTTAGATGAATAAAAATTCACTTTTCTACTCCGACTTCAAACTATTTGCCGGATTTACTCTTGCCGCTTTGAACGACTCATAACTGATTACGATCATAACGATTGCAAAACTTATAGCTCCTGCAACAAGAAAGGAACCTGGCCCTAATGTTATTTGGCAGGCGAAATTCTTGAGCCATTCGTACGCCACAAAATAGCTAATGGGCACAGCGATTAGAAAGGACAACAAAAGAATCTGTAAAAATTCTTTGGAGAGCAGTGTTACAATTCCGATGACCGTTGAGCCCAATACTTTTCTTATGCTAATCTCTTTGGTGCGGTTTTCAGCAATGAAAATAGAGAGGCCGTAAAGTCCAAGGCAGGAGATGACAATTGCCAGGAAAGTGGAAAAGGCGATTACCGTGGAGATACGTTGATCATTTTCATACTGGCGCTGGATGCTTTCGCTCAGTAGCTCGTATTCAAAAGGTGTATCGGGCATCAACTTTTTCCATGCCAGTTTTATTTTGCCAATCGTTGATGCATTATATTCTGCATTGAGCGCAATAATGCTTTGATGAAAAACGCCCGTGTCTTTCGAAGCATAAAAAATCATCGGACTTATGGGTTTGTGAAGGGAGAACTGGTGGAAGTCCTCCACCACTCCTACAATTTCGTCTGCGGTATTGCTGGTGGCGAAGAGCACTTTTGTGCCTATCGCCTTAGCAGGATCAATACCCATCTTCAATAAACTTGATCGGTTTACTATAACCCTTCGTCCTTGTGGAGTTGAACCGTTTATGGCATCTCCGGGAAATGAAAAATCCCTTCCTTCTACAGTCGGGATGGACATTAGTTTAAAATAATCTTCGTCCACATAAACGATATAATGGGAAACACCATCGTTTTCACTTTTTCCGGCTGGGTAGAAGTTCCAGTCGTTGACGGCCGGAGTAGAAGGTGAATTGGAACAGGCCGTTACCTGGGCTACACCTGGAATGTTTTTGATCTCATTTTTAAATTGAAGATAGCGATTGGTGGCTTCCGATGTTCGTAGCGGTAGCATAACCTTGTTCAGCGAATCAAATCCAAGCGGCCTAGTTTGAACAAAGTGCAATTGTTGCTGAATAATAATGATGCTGGAAATCAATATAATCGAAATTGAAAACTGAAAGGCTGTGAGTCCTTTGCGTATCCAATTCGATGAACCCAACCTAAGTTTTTTGTCTTTTAGAATGCGCACCGTGTCCAGTGATGAAAGTTTAAACGAAGGATAAGCACCCGCAACCAATCCTGTGATCAAAGCAAAAGCCAACAATGCTTCGCCAACAAACATAAAATTTTGTGTGTTGATCTCAAGATCTTTCTGAACCATCGTGTTGAAGTAAGGCAACGCCAGATAAATCAGAAGAAATGAAACGACCATCGAAGTCAAAGCAATTCCTAAGGATTCACCAATGAATTGAAGAAAGAGGTTCATGCGTTGTGCACCGATGGCTTTTCGAATGCCGATTTCGCCTGCCCGCTGCGATGCCTTGGCCGTAGTGAGGTTAATAAAATTGATGCTGGCTAAAAGAAGAATAAGAAAACCGATGGCCGCGGTGATGTAGACGTACGTAATGCTGCCGGAGGTACCGAGTTCAATGTCGTTTTGAAAATGCTTTGAGTACAGGTGTGCCTCCAAAAGCGGCTGAAGTCCGAGGATTTTCTTTCGCCCCATGGCCTGATTTTCCTTCTCACCCTTTCTCAACATCAAGGCAGGAAATTTTGCAATCAGGTTCTGGGCATTCGTTCCGTTTTTAACTTTGAGATACGTGAACACAAAATTGCTAGTGGCCCAGGTAGTGTAAAACTGCAACTCATCTTCGAGTCCCGACATATAAAAATCAGCATCGAGGTGCGACTTTAAATTCGTTCGCTTTACAACGCCTGTCACTTTGAAAACTCCCGTGTCTGAATTGGTAGGCATCGAGATCAACTCATCCAAAGCGGATTTGTTTCCGAATATTTTGTGCGCCAGTTCTTCACTAAGCACTATTGACCACGGTTGCTTTAACGCTTTCGCGGAATTTCCTTCAACAAATTCATAAGGAAACATTTCAAAGAAATTAGAATCCACCTTGTAGCCGCGCTTCTCATAGAAAAATTGATCTTTATATTTCAGCAGTTGCTCTGCCGTGCTCAGGTCTTTCACTACACGAGTTACCGATTCAATTTCCGGATACTCCGCTAACAGTGCTGGACCAATCGGTGGTGAAGAGCGCTGCAAAATGGAAGTTTGACCGTTGGTGGTCTTGAGCATAGTGGTTAAGCGATAGATTCTTTCCGCATGGCTAAAATGGCGATCGTAAGAAAGCTCATCCTTAATGAATAACGTAAGCAAGACGCAACATGAAATAGCAATCGAGAGCCCGAGGATGTTGATCACGGAAAATGCTTTGTTCTTAACCAGATTCCGGAATGCAATTTTTATAAAGTGGCTGATCATGGTGTAATTGTTTGACGAGTTTGAATAGGTAGAAAATGAAGATTTCTTTTTTCTTTTCTTGACCGAGTAGGAGAGCATGAGCGAAATAATCCGTTGCCAATATTTTGCTTTGGCTTTCCATGCTTGCATTTCTTTCAGGTCTGCATAAAATAATTCCTCTACATCACCATGAAGGTCTTCGATAGAAGCATTTTCGCAAGACCATTCAAAGAGCCGATCGGCCAGCTTGGGTGGATGGATAGTGCTTTTCAATTTCATTTTGCCAATGAGAGGTTCGTTTTTGAAAGTTTCCATAGCTCATCGCGTAAATCCTTCACATGATGAAGGGCTACTTTCCCCTGTTGTGTCAATTCAAAATATCGCTTTCGTCTGCCTCCACGTTCCTGGGTGGGTTCGCCCAACCACGATTTTAGAAAATTCTTTTCCTCCAATCGTGTGATCGTGGAGTGCAACGCTCCAATGCTAATGGTGCGGTCGCTCCTTTTTTCGATGTCTTCTTTTATGCTTACCCCGTAAGCATTTTCGCCAAGGCTTGCCACGGTAAGCAAGACCAGTTCTTCAAATTCTCCGATATAACCTTTCATATTTACTATTATGTGAACTTACTTAAAATGATTACCGTCATTGCGAGCGCTGCGCTGGATATCCGCGGTCGGGCGAAGCAATCTTCAAATTGGGGGATCGCTTCGTCCTCTCCACTTCCCCCGGCTGGTACTCGCGATGACGTTAAGTTATTTTTGTTTCTTGTTCTCATTCATTTTCGTTAAGGCCTCGGTTCGTGATGACACCATAGCCGTCAAGTTAAGGTGAGGACACGAACCGAGGTAAAAGTTTCAAGATTGATGGACATGTTATTTCGGATAATTTGGATGTGCTTTTACTTTTCTTATCTGTTGTAAATGCCTGAAGATATGTTGGAAGACCATCATATACCGTTGATGGATGTTCGGACCAAAACAGATGTAGTGTATCCGAATGTTTCTTGTTTCGTTCTTCAAAAACTCAATAGATTCATTCTGCATAGTCGTCAGCCATATTATGTTATTCTTGCCTTCATTATTACCCAGCGGAACGCCATAGGTGAAAGGCTTTGTAAAATCAGTTGTTACCTTCTTTTTGGATACGTTTGGATCTGAATCTAAAAAAATACTGTCGGGAAGATAATGCGTAAAATCAGGAAAAGGTCCCGTTTGAAGGGCTGTAGAAACTTCATTCATTTGAATTAACTCCCAAAGGCAGATGTGCTCCACAATCTGATTAATGCTCCATCGATCAGGGCTTTCTTTAAAATTCCATTGTTCCTTGGTCAGGTTTTTCGTTTCGTCAATAATCTCTTGCTTTGAACGAATAAGATTATCCAATAAATATTTTCGATCCGCTTCTGTCCACACCGGCACGGTTGAAGATTGATCGGTCTTTGTTTGCCCTTTGCTTGGACTAAGAAGTCCAACAACGAACACAAATAATATTGGGATTGCTTTAATTTTTATCGTTTTATGGGCAGTTATCAATTGCTTCTATACGATAAATATAATTATATGTTTCTATTATTCAGATAAAATACCAGAAATTTTTCCTTTGCCAAAAATAGCGACATCAATAACTCCCCAAATATTTTCTTGAAAACCACTCCGCACTGATTAACAGCAGAAGCAAAAAGAAAAACCATTTCAGGTGAATTAGTGGATTGAACGATTCCTCGGAATGAATCAGTTCTTTGGATTCGGTTTTATGGTAGTCGGCTAGCAGTTTGTTCCATTCATCGCCATGATAAAATTTTCCACCAGTCGCCTGAGAGAGTTTTCGCAACAAGCCAAAATCAGCAACCAGATTTTGTGGTTCAATGTTTTGGGCAATCACCAAAAATTTTCCGGAGACGCTTTCCTTTTTATCATTCACCATGGTGGTGGCGGTGAAATCATAACTTCCATCATGCAGTCCACCGATTTTGTATTGTTCGCCACCCGGGCTAAGAACATAACTATACTGTGTTGATTTACCTTTCTCATCGCGCAGCGTCAGGTCAATTTTATTTCCATAGACTTTCTCGAACAAATCATTGTACACCTGCCCTTCCAAAACGACCGGCATCTCATCGCTGAACTCATTCTGAACAGGGAAAAATCTGAACTTCCTTTTATCATCTAAAGTGCTTAGGTATTGAACGAGTTTCGAAAAAGTCTCGTCAAACACTTCGGTTTTTTCAGTGGAAGAAAATTCTTCCAGGCGCCATCGCCACAATCCGTCACCCACAAATACAGCAACTTTATGGTTGTTCTCTTCCCATGCCAGGAGTAAAGGCCGATCGGTTGGCACACTTCCGATTTGTTGGTTGAGAAGCACTTGCGCATTGGGTGGATAGGTGTATTTTCCAAAAGGCACAGCGATGGGTGGATAACGCGCGAAGACCGAGTTGCTGTTTTCTGAAAATTCAAAATCGTGAAAAGCCGGATTGACTATTGGCGTCACTTCGTCTCGTTGAGTAGTGTTGGCAAAGTTTAGTGGAACGCCATTTGCAGCTAGTACCCTTAAGTTTGTTTTACTCCCGATGATCAAGAGCAAAGAAGATTTCCCTTTGCTAAGTTGATTGTACAAAGAGGCTGTCTTCATTTCCTGATCAAACGGTTGATGGAAAATCACCAACTCTGCCTGTCCGGGTTGCAATAGTTTGGGATCCGTTTTAGAAATTCCTGGAATGTGCAGAATGAATTCATAGTTGGGATTCTTTTCCACCACTGCCCGCATCGCCTTAATATCAGGATGAGGGGCGGGGGCAATCACCAAAATCTTTTTGCGGCCTTCCACTACCTCCACAAAGATGCTGGCCCGGTTATTTTTAAGATTAGATTCACTCGCTACCGGAGTAACGACAACATCCAATCGTTGAACGCCTTTGTCTTTTGCCTCGGTAAGAAAATCAAAAGTGAGCAGTGACTTTTTCTCCGTGTTTTTCTTTTGTTGACTGATTAACGAACCATTTTTATAAATTGAAACTGTGACTCCTTGGTCGGGCAGGTGCTGAATGGCAATTTCCGTACGCACTGGAAATTGATTGCCTTGATAGGCTACTTTATTATAGTCGATATTTTTCAAGATCAAATCAGCATGTTCTGTAGTATCGCCCACCCCGATAGTATTAATCGGTACGCGCCAGGAAGAATACAACGGTGATGCACCCGAATTATAAATTCCATCGCTCACCAAAATGATCCCAGCTAAATTCTTTCCTTCAAATTCGTTGACCACTCCGCGCAACGCACTGTTTAGGTCGGACGATTTATTGTCAAATTTTATTTTTTCAATTTCTTCTCCCGAAAGGTTTTTCAAAAGGACTTCATAGCCATCCTTAGCAAGTTGCTCCATGGTAGTCTTTACTTCGCCTTGTGTCTTTAATGAATCAACTTTTTCGTTTAACGAGCTAGAGTTATCGACTAAAAGAACAAGCGCAGGCTTTTCAAAAATGTTAGTGGTTAATTTTAGTATCGGGCCGATCAATAAAAAAGAAAGCAACGCAACGACCGTTGCCCGAAGGGTAAAAAGTAGTTGGTTCATTTGCTTACTCCACGGATGTTTGGCGCGATAGAGCAAATACCCGTAACCCAACCCCAGCAAAATGCAAAGGAAAATGAATGCGGGAGAGGATTCAAAGATTAAACGCTGCATTTTTAATTCAAGATTTAAAATCTAAAATTCAAAATCTCTATAAATTAAAATTTTTGAACTTTGAATTTTTACAATTTAGTACCCATATTTCTCTTTCCATAATTTCCTCAAGTTACTCCGCATTTCCTCTTCGCGTGCATTTTTTCCGGGCTCATAAAATTTAGAACCTTTGATCTGATCAGGCAGAAATTCCATGTCGATAAAATTATTCTCATAGCTATGGGCATATTGATAATCTTTTCCATAGCCCATTTCTTTCATCAGCTTGGTCGGTGCATTCCGAACAGACAAAGGAACCGGCAAGTCGCCCGACTCGCGTACCGCGCTCATCGCTGCACCGATCGCCACCGTAGCCGAATTACTTTTTGGTGAACAAGCAAGGTAGATCGCACATTGTGACAAAATAAGTTGTGCTTCCGGATAGCCAATCACATCCACGGCCTGAAAAGTGCTGCTCGCCATCACAAGCGCGGTAGGGTTTGCATTGCCTATATCTTCGCTGGCAAGAATAAGCATTCTGCGCGCTATAAATTTTACATCCTCTCCACCTTCAATCATTCTGGCCAAATAATAAACAGCGGCATTGGGGTCGCTACCGCGCAATGATTTTATAAAGGCGGAGATGATATCGTAATGTTGCTCACCACTTTTATCGTAAATGGCAATGTGCTTTTGGGCAGTGTTGATTACCAACTCATCGGTGATTTCAATGTCTCCTGAGATGGATTCGCTGATCAACTGGATTAAGTTCAATAATTTTCGGGCATCACCTCCAGAGATGTTTAGCAGCGCCTGATGTTCTTTAATAATTATTTTCTGCTTCTTTAATTCCTCATCTTTTTTCAACGCCTGATCAACTAGCTTGAGTAAGTCGTCTTCTGTCAAAGCTTTGAGTGTATAAACCTGGCAACGTGAAAGCAAAGCCGAGTTCACTTCGAATGAAGGATTTTCAGTAGTCGCGCCAATTAAGGTAATTGTTCCTTTCTCTACTGCACCAAGCAACGCATCTTGTTGCGACTTGTTAAACCGATGGATTTCATCGATAAATAAAATTGCGCGAGATGTATATTTAGCTTTCTCGATGATTTCACGTACATCCTTTACGCCAGCACTCACGGCACTGATTGTGTGAAACGGTCGTTTCACTTCGTGTGCGATGATGTTAGCAATGGTTGTTTTGCCAACACCCGGTGGTCCCCACAAAATCATGGAAGGCACATTGCCTGATTGCACCGCTTTACGAATAATTCCATTTGCACCCACCAGATGTTCCTGCCCGATCAGGTCATCGAGCTTGGAAGGCCGCATGCGCTCCGCTAAGGGTGGTGTGGAATAATTCAATAACATTTACAATTTTAAAAATGATTCAAAATTTCAACTTGGAAAATACGTCCAGGCACTTATCGAGCATCGTATCGGTAAAATCGAGATGGGTAACGAACCGAATTTCGGTCGCGCTAAATACCAATCCTTTAATCTGATGTTCATTCAATTTTGCCATCACCTTTTCGGGTGTCAACCCATCCGCTACTTCAAAGAGGACAATGTTCGTATCTACAGGCATTACGGATTTAACAAAAGTCGCTTGTTGAAGCGCACTACCCAATTTTTTGGCACGAGTGTGGTCTTCTTTCAACCGACTGACATGATGATCTAATGCATAGATACCAGCCGCGGCCAAAAAACCAGCCTGCCGCATACCTCCACCAAATGCTTTGCGCATCCGCCTGGCTTTGAATTCAAATTCTTTTTTGTAAAGAAGTACCGAACCAACGGGTGCGCCAAGACCTTTAGAAAGGCAAATTGAGATAGTGTCAAAGTAGTTGCCGTAGTCCTGCGGTTTATCTCCGGTTTCTGCTAATGCATTAAAAAACCGGGCGCCATCCAGGTGCATTTTTAAACTCTTAGATCGGGCAAAGTCACTGATCAATTTAATTTGCTCTAGCGAGTAAAAGCTGCCCGCCTCCCTGACCACCGTATTTTCCAAAGCCACTACTGAAGTAATGGCCTGGTGAGCATCTTTACTATTGTTGAGGTTGCCAGAAATTTCTTCAACTGAGATTCTCCCCCGCACGCCATTCAACAGCCGCACGCTTACATGACTATTTCCGGCAAGACCACCCCCTTCATATTTGTAAATGTGTGAGCCTTTATAACAAATTACTTCGTCATAGGGTTGGGTAAGCACTTTGATTCCGATCTGGTTCGTCATCGTGCCGGATGGGCAAAACACACCTCCGTCCATGGCAACCATGGCTGCACATTTTGCTTCGAGTGCATTTACGGTTGGGTCTTCGCCAAACACATCATCGCCCACCTCGCCTTTCATCATAGCTTCCATCATACCAGGGGTTGGTTTGGTTACCGTATCACTTCGCAGATCAACAATCATTTGTAAAATTTTAGGTCGTCAAATTACAAAAGTGGGCGCAAAGGCAACAGATAATTAGGTTGGATTTGGTTTTTAGTGTTTGTAGGTCTACTTTTGTGGCCTAAATCGCGGGGTGGAGTCCCGAACCTTCGGGAGTAGCTCGTTGGGCTTTAAATAGTTAGGATAAAAATATATCGCGGGGTGGAGCAGTTGGTAGCTCGTTGGGCTCATAACCCAAAGGTCACAAGTTCGAGTCTTGTCCCCGCTACAACCTGACCCTCAAAAGTGCCTCTTATGGCCTCTTTTGAGGGTTTTTTGCTTATTATCATGCAACGGCCGGACTCTGCAATTCAGAACCATTTTCAAACAGTTACTGTAAAACCTCTTTGTAGAGTTAGAAAGAAACAAAAGGTAATTGAGGTAGCAAAGACCGTAGCAACCGTTCAAGAGCTTTTTAGCTTCTCCAGTTGCCATGATTTTCTAAAGCATCAAACTTACAGCACGATAAGTTGGCCGGAAGATGTCTTAGATAATTCAATAATTTTTTTCGGATTTCCCCTAACGTAAATATTGCCAGTACCATGAAGGCTATAATCCAGTTCATCGGTCACAAATATATCGCAGTCACCCGCAGAGCTATTTTGAATATTGGCATTATCGGCTATTAAGTTGCTTGCATCCACTGACATAATGGAAAATGAGTTTACCGTCAAATTACCAACCTTCCCCGTCAAGGTAATTCTCCCCCCACATAAGTAGTTGTTCCAATAGTTAAACGTTTTGCAATTCAATTCAAGATTGGCTTGCATCAACTTAACCGGGCTTTCCATTAATAAAAAGAAAGAATCGGAGATAATAGGGTTGATGGTCTGGATGAAGCAAGTTTGGTTGACTCTAATTTGTGCCGGTTGATTTGAAGTAATATACAAGGTAACCTTGTTTGTTTCTGGGTGTAACCATTGTTGTTTTGCATTGTTGGAAATACTCAACGTATCATTTATGACTATGGCCGACACCTTATCCGAAACTTGCCCATTCGCAATTATTTTAATAGAAAAAGTTGTGTCTTGTGTTACGTACACATTAAAAACAGAGTTTAAAACAACGGTGTGAAATGGGGATAGGCTTACCTGCCTAGTGCGTTCGTCAAATTCGTTGCGGCACGAAAACAGAATTTGCAGCAGGAGTATCAAAAGGTAGGCTTTAAATTTTACCATATTAACTCGATTAAGTTTCAACTTATCTCCACCGTATTCCTAACCCCAATTCTGGGAAGTCCAGGATATTCAAATGAGACTTCATTGCAAATTGGATGAAAAAATTCTCCGTTGCCCTATACCGCACAATTCCCCGGTTGTATATTGAATAATTGTTTACTTTATCCGTAAGCCCTATGTATAATCCTTCCTGAATGATTAGGCTGAGCCTGTTGTATAAAAATTCTTGCGATAAGTGGAGGCCTGAAGTAAAGTCATCTAGTGAATTGTACCCTTTTTGGTTGGCAGCGGCCATCTCTGCCTCAGTAGAAGTGTCATAAAATAAATCAGCGCCAAGGCCGAAATGGACGGCCCGGAATGGCGCCCACTTAAATTCAAAGGTGGCGGATGAAGCGTAGTAAAATTTTGCATTCAAAGACCTGGGATGCTTACCACCGGAACTAAATATAAATTCGAAATGATAATTGGGTTTATAGGGTTCAAGTTCAACCCTATTCTTTTCGGTCTGCTTGCCCAGCGAATAACCAACGCCTGTGAAAAAGGTAAGCGAATTAAGGCCAAGGTTTGGTATAGTTAGGTTGCCATTGGAGAGGTGGTCGAAAGAAAGCCCTGTCTGTAGTCGAATATTTTTTAGTACCTGATACGAAGCGCCAAGTTTAAAATTGAAATGAAAGTTTACGTGTGAGCCAATAGCCACGTTCTGATAGTTATTCAGTAAATCAAATTTTTGGGTGACGTAACTGGCACCTACTCCGGTTTGATTAAATAAGTTAAAACGGTTTTTCGAGATAATATTTAACTGAAAGTATGGATACACACCCATTTCCCGGCCATTTACCCGATCGTTTCCCAATGTCGTATAGAAAAAAGAAATTCCATATTCAGGGTAATTGTATAATTGTTCCCAGTAGTTTTTGCCAGTAGTTTTTTTTGAGAAGTTAACACTTGCCATCTGCACTTTTTGTTGCACCACATAAGCGAGGTTTGAATACTCAGGAATGATAAACCCATTATGATAGTTTGCAGTGGCCACGAGATTATCGGTAAAATGGCTTTGCGCTGTAAGTTTAAAAGGGTACAGAAAAAGTACTCCCCATAAAATTCTTTTCGAGATGTTGTATTGTAGTCTTCTGGTATACACAGAAACCATTTATGATTGATTTTCAAAAGACTAAAGAGGGTCGCTATTTCTCATTGGGGAAATTTTGACTAATATATTGCCTTTAACGACATCCCGCAAATGCGGAACTCAAGACAAAGGTTTTTCAGCAGGGTATTTTAGTTAATTAAAGATTTAAAGATCAGATTTCCATATTGTGGGTCTGTAAACCACGATAAAACGAAAGGATGGCATGGCACAGTTTAAAAATTAAAGAGTCTAAAAACAGAGATTGCAAATCGGCTCCATTCGGCTTAATTTCACAATTCCTTTTTATTTAATAATAAATTGGGGATGTACATCTCAAAAGTGGTGCCCTGACCAAAATCAGAGGCCACCTGGATTCGACCGCCCAACTTATGAACGGTCTCTTTTACAATATAAAGGCCAAGGCCAGCACCTTTCGCCTTTTCAGTAGCGCGATAGAACATGTTAAATACTTTGGCTAAATGAATTTTTTCAATGCCTATTCCATTGTCAGAATATACAACTTTGCTCTGAACAGCATCGGTTGTCACATTCAGTTTTATAGAACAGGAGTCTTTATTAAAATCCTGATAGTTCAAGGAGTTAGAGATAAGACTGTTCAAAATTATTTCCAGCCTCGGTTTGTCAGAGTAAAATTCAATCTCGTTTGAGATTTCCACCTTGACCTGAACGCGGTTGACTACGGGCACGGGGTTAATGTTGCTCATGACTTTGTCGACCAATGCTCTAAAATTGATTTTCTCCTGATGGGTTTCTGTCCTTGCATTTGTGGAGTGATCAAGAATTTGCTTGATAAAACCATCCAGGCGATTTACTTGTTCCCGAATTTGTTTAAGGTAAGGCACCATCCCCGGCTCGGGCTTCTCCAATTCCGCAACATTCAATAATCCTAAAATGGTGGACAGGGGCGACCGAAGATCGTGTGAAATGCTATAAACAAAATGATCCAATTCATTATTGGCTTTGTGCAATTCGGTCACATCGATCATGATGCCTTCAAATCGAACGATTTTACCCTCCTCATTTTTTACATGACGGGTGTAGCCCAACAGGTAACGCAATGGCATCACCAATGGATTGGTGCGGATGATAGACTCACCTGGATCAACACCATTCATCATTTTTTCGATTGACGCTAATAGGAGACTATGGTCTTCGGGATGGACTCGCTTCAAGAATTCATTCATTGGCGGAATTTCACCGGGCACAAACCCAAAAATCAGGAAAAGTTGTTTGGACCAATGTCGGGTGCCGGAAGCAACATCAAGCTGCCAGCTTCCCATCTTGGCTTGCTCTTCGGCCCGCTCAAGCGTTTCAATGCTTTCCACCAATCTAAATTCAGCCCGCTTTTGTTCAGAGATATCGCGGATGAGGACGTTCAAGCCTTTGGGAGAAGGATAAATGTGGTTTTCTTGCCACAAGTTTAGCGGTGCGAAATAATCAACTTGGCGAATGTATCGCTGCTCCTTCATCGCCCGATGGAATGCCTGATAGGTTGCCGACCCCATCGCTTGGGGAAATTCTTCCCACACATTTTTGCCAATTAAGGTTGTCGTGTCACGGTGTAGCAATTTGCCCGTTTGCTTGTTGGCATACGTATAATTCCAATTCTTATCGAGCGAAATAAAAGCATCGCCAATTCGGTCAAACAAATCCGACAGTTCTGAAGTCTTGTTATGCACAATCCGTTGCAGCTCAAGATTGCTTAGCCTTAGGTTGAGCAGATTAATTACCTGCTTCGCCAATATCTTCAGGTCGGCCAGTTGTCGCTTAGTTAAAGTCCTGGGTTGTGTATCGAGCACGCACAGGGTGCCTAGTTTATGCCCCGAATCGACCACTAAGGGCACACCGGCATAAAATCTTATTTTCGGGTCTTGCCTTACATAAGGGTTATCAAAAAAGCGTTCATCCTCGAGTGCATCGGGCACCACCAAGATGTCATCCCCAAGGATTGCATAAGAACAAATTGAAAACTCGCGAGGAGAATCAGTTGCCTCAATTCCTTTACTCGCTTTCGTCCATTGTCGGGTCTCATCGATCAAATTGATCATCGCCATGGGCGAGTCACAAACTTCCGTGGCAAGCTCAACGATCCCATCAAAGTCTTTATCCAATTCAGGGCCAAGGATTTGGTATTTGGCAAGTACTTCTAACCGTTCCTTTTCATTTTCGGGCAAATAACTAGCTATCATATTCTCAGGATCATATTCACGGTTCTTTGTCATGCCAAAAACGCCTATCAAAGTCCCTTTAATTCTATCAAAAAATTTTTCTTTGCGCTTCGCCATATAGGAGAAACTCCCACTTTTTATTTTGGAAAGGCTAATTCGTGAAAAACGTATAGGAGAAACTCCTATATCCGGACAGCTATTTTACCAAGGAGGCGCACATTCGTGCATAATTAAATCCCAAAAGCCATGATCAAAAAAAAATACTTTAGCATTCTTGTCATCACATTTTGCTCTTTGTTGATGATTGTGTCCTGTCAGGACAGCGTGACCTTAAACAAGCCGACCAATTTGGGTATTACCAATTATTCCTTTGATGGCACTGAGGGTGACCCAATAACACTGGAGGTGGCCACACGGTGGATTGGAAATTACACCAGCAAAAATTCAGGAAGGATTAACGCGCATTTTTTTGGCCAACAAACCCTCAAAAACGCCTTGGCTAAAACCGGATGTATGGGAATCCGATTTTATTATGCCTTGGATGACTCGGCAAATTCAAAGGTACTGTTCATTGGAGCCGATGCGAAAGGCCAAAACCTCTTGCCAATTGCCAGCGTTGTTGGAAAAAGGTCTCCTATAGATATAAAAAGTTCCTCTACGATTGCATTAAGAGCCACCGAAGGAGCTTTAATTTCCTCCGATATATCAAACCGCTGGACGAGCGCTTACGTCAAAACCAATCAGGCAGGGATCTGGGCTCATTTCTTTGGGCATGAAATCCTAAACCAGATCCTTGCCGAAAAAGACTGCATTGGCATCAGAGCATATCATGCCCTCAATGATTCAGGAGTGCAACAGCTATTGTTATTTGGTGTAAGTTCAAGCGGATCAAACCTTTTGCCAGCCTCATTAAATGCGCGGGTTGAAAGTGACAATACGATTGCGGATTTATCCTTTCCTTGCCCATCGCTTTGCTCTGGTTCGTGAACTTTGTTGTAATTTTATGCAGAGCACCTTAAAACTCTGTTAAATTGAGACTCACTATAATATTTGGATACTTTTCTCTTTTTTCGACAATTGCCCTTTTTTCAATAGGGATATTCTTAAGGAATAAATTGGATGGCCGGCTCAAATTAGTATTTTACCTAGCCTTGGCATCAGTTTTATCAGATGTATCGTCTTTAATTCTAATGAATTCCGGCTTTGGCAACTGGCCTATCGGAAATGGATTCCTAATTGTTCAATTCATCATGTTTTCATTGATTTTAAAAAAAGACAATGAATTGACGTTTTTTAGTTTTTCATTTTTTGCTTGTCTTATTTTTGCAATTATTAATTTTTTATTCCTGCAAGGGCCAAAATCATTTAACTCCTATTCCGCTTATATCTGTGGGCTGATGATGATCATCTCTGCGCTTGTTTATTTGTACCGTTTACTGAATGAGATGCCAGTGGAACAAATTCAAAAGTTGCCGTTGTTCTGGGTAGCGTTTGGGGTGCTCGTGTACTATGGGGGCACTTTGTTTTTGTTTTTATTCAATAACTACCTTCTTAAACATTTGTTGGCAAGCCATCAAGTAATTTGGGTTTTGCATAACGTTCTGAACATCACCAAAAACGCTTTTCTATTTATCGCCTTATGGGTCAATTACAAGAACAAGACATCCCCCTTATAATATTGCTGGGCAGCGTAGTTATCCTCTTGCTTATTGGAGGCATTGGTCTGTTCATATTATTGTATCAAAAGCGAATCCTTCAAGAAAAGCAAAAACGTGCCCTGCAAGAATTAAATCACCAGGAAGAAATGATCACCTTGCAACTTGAAAGTCAAGAACAAGAGCGTAAACGAATTGGTGCCGACCTGCACGATTCGCTCGGTTCGCTTTTGTGGGGCGCTAAAGTGAACGCTTCTTTCATTCAGCGCTCAGTTGAAATGAACGAGCAAGTTTTTGCCTCCCATCAGGAATTGACTGAGATTCTAGATGAAAGCATAGAGGTGGTGAGAAGGATCGCCTGGGAATTGACTCCAGAGGCATTTCAGGATTCGGGATTATCCGAATCGGTGGATCGGTTAAAAGATCGATTTGATGGCAAAATCTTAAAAATCACCCTTGAAGAAGATGGAGGCAGGCTGTGGAATGATGAACGTGCGTTGCAGGTTTTCCGGATCATTCAAGAACTGATTAACAACGCCATCAAACATTCTGGTGCATCTTTATTAGAAATTTCAATGAAATGGACAGACCAAAATTTGAAGGTGGCGGTGAAAGACAATGGGATCGGCTTTACCACCGGGCCAAAACAAAAAGGGGTAGGCCTTTGGAACGTCAACCAGCGTGTAAAAAGATTAAACGGAAAAATTAGCATAGGAATTCCTCCTATAAGAACCGGGGTAGAAATATACCTTGACATACCTTTGAACCTATGATAAAGTCAAAACTAAAAGTCTATTTGGCAGAAGATCACCATGTAGTCCGTAAAGGAATGCAAAGGCTGCTCAACTCATTTGATCAGATTGGCGTGGTAAAAGATGCCGCCAACGGGAAAGAACTAATCAAACTAATTGAAGAAGATAACCCCGATGCGGTAATACTTGATGTAGAGATGCCGATTATGGGCGGAATTGAAGCCGCCAAAATAATTGCAGACCGTTATCCCTCAGTAAAGATGTTGATATTGACCATGCATAACGAAGCAGTATTTATCAATAAGCTCATGGACATTGGTGTGCATGGTTTTCTTAGCAAGTCGGCCCAGCCGCAAGAAGTCGAGAAAGCTTTGCTTTCCATTGTGGAAAGGGATTTTTACAAAAATGAAATTGTGAGCAGGGCTTTGATTAAAACAACTGGCCCTAAAACGGATGAAAAATACTGCAAGTTGACCAATCGCGAAATTGAAATAATGCTGCTAATCTGCCAGGAGCTTACTCCCGGAGAAATTAGTGAGCGGCTTCAAATCAGCGAAAAAACATTTTTTAATCACCGGGCAAATATTTTAGAAAAGACCAAAGCAAGAAGCAATGTTGGACTCATTCGTTTTTCCCTACTAAATGGATATTTTAATTTGGAAGCAATTCCTTAATTCAAACTGTAAAAGGAAAGGAGAATAGTTCCATTTGCAGGGTTGCATCCCCAATTAGAAAATATTCTTCTTTATTTGAATAATGTATGAGTAGGATTTTGTAGTCGATTGCAAATTGACCAAACTCAATCAAACATTGTCCTCCCGGTTATGCTCCGTCCAAGGGTAATTTCATCCGAGTACTCCAACTCACTGCCAACCGAAATACCGCGGGCAATAGCGGTAACTTTTATTGGTAAGTCTTTTAGTTTCCGGTTGATGTAAAAAGCAGTGGTGTCGCCTTCCATCGTGGGGCTGAGGGCAAGGATTAATTCTTTGATTTCCGTTTGCTGCTGCGAAAGGCGCGTAATCAGCGATTCAATTTTTAATTCGGAAGGGCCAATGCCATTCATGGGCGAAATCACTCCACCAAGTACATGGTAGGTGCCGGTGTATTGCCCTGTATTTTCAATGGCCATCACATCGTTGCAATCTTCAACAACACAAAGAATCGTCTTGTCGCGCCTATGACTACGGCAGATTCCGCATTCGTCATCGTCAGAAATATTGTAACAGGTTTTGCAAAATTTAATTTCGGTGCGCAGCCTATTCAGCGATTCCGTAAGTGAAAGGGTACGGTTTTCATTTTCTTTTACCAGATGGAGGACTAAACGCAAGGCTGTCTTTTTACCGATGCCTGGAAGTTTCGAAACTTCGTTCACGGCATCTTCAATCAGCTTGGAAGGATATTCCATTAAATTATTTTGGCATCAATCCCCACTTCGCAGATGGCTTCGCGCAGGGGATCAAGTTCTTCAAACGAACCGTTACGGACTGTGCATTTGCCTTTATGATGTATAAGCAAAGTACACTGCTCAGCTTGCTCTACAGTATGTTTACACACGCGTATAAGTGTTTCGATAACGTGCTCAAACGTATTAAAGTCATCATTGAAAACAACCAAGTCTTTAACTTCGGTTACCTCAATGGCTTCCAGTAGGTCGGTTAGCTCTTGTTCTTGAACAGATGTTTTCATTTCTTTTGGAAATTGATTGCAAAATTAAAGAAAAATAACAAGTTGTAAAGAATTTCAAAAAAACTGTATTGTACAGGAGCAATTCAAAATGTCGGGACCTAAGCCTTTTGCATTTCGCTATGCCCTCTGTGGTGAAAAATTCAAAACCACGAAGAACACAGTGATCACAGAGAAGGTCACAGAGGTGTAACCAAAATAGCGACTATGGCCAGCACTTGTTGTGATTGACAGTTTAGAAATTTGAATTGCGCCTATTGAAAATCAATGGGATTGGATTCTTAAATTAATTTTCCAATTTGTAATCTTACAATCTTGAATTAATTGCCATGACCCCACTCTTTGTTAGCTCTGTTATCCTCATTTATTTCGCTGCCCTAATCACCATTTCGTATTTCACGTCCAGAGGCGCTGATTCCAACACTTTTTTTACGGCCGATCGCCAATCGCCTTGGTACCTGGTTGCCTTTGGCATGATCGGTTCAACGCTTTCAGGGGTAACCTTTATTTCGGTGCCGGGCAATGTGGGCAAGGTAGGGTTCGCCTATTTTCAAGTTGTACTCGGCTATCTGGTTGGATATTGGGTGATTATCGGGGTACTTATGCCAATTTATTACAAACTAAAAGTTATTTCCATTTATACTTACCTGGAGCAGCGGTTTGACATTTGGTCGTATCGCACCGGTGCATTCATTTTTTTGGTTGGCCGTTCGATCGGTTCTTCGCTTCGACTTTTTTTGGCAGCCACCGTGTTGCAACTCTTTTTGTTTGATGCATGGGGTGTTCCTTTCTATGCTACGGTTGCTGCCACAATTGCATTGATTTGGATTTACACTTTTAAGGGAGGGATAAAAACCGTGATTTGGACGGATACCTTTCAGACTATTTTTTTAGTTGGGGCAGTAGTTATCACCGTTTGGCATATAGCCGATACACTTGGGTATTCCTTTACCGACATGGTGGCTGTGATTCAAGCAAAAGGTTACGCCAAGATTTTTGTCTTCGATTCGCCTGATTCGGCCTTGTTTTTTCCAAAACAATTTTTTGGAGGCCTGTTCATCACCATTGCCATGACAGGTCTTGACCAAGAGATCATGCAGAAGAACTTGACCTGTAAGACCCTTGCGGATGCGCAAAAAAATATGTTCTGGTTCAGCATCGTGTTGGTGGTTGTTAATTTGCTTTTTCTCACACTGGGGGCATTGCTATTTATTTATTGCGAACAGAAAGGAATAGCGATTCCTCAATACACGGATGAACTTTTTCCACGTCTTGCTTTTAACGAGCTTGGGCCGCTCGTGGGCCTTCTGTTTTTGTTAGGGATCACCGCTTCTTCCTACGCCAGTTCGGATTCCGCTCTGGCAGGATTGACCACTTCATTCTGTATCGACTTCTTGAATTTTAAGGACAAGGATGAGAAAACGAAGCAGCGGCAGAAATTCATTGTTCACCTGAGTTTTTCTGTTTTGTTTTTGATCATCATTCTTGTTTTTAAAGAGGTAAATGAAAGATCCGTAATCGATGCGGTACTCAACGTAGCGGGATATACGTATGGGCCATTGCTCGGCTTATTTACCTTCGGGATTTTTATGAAGCGAAAACTAGGAGGAGTATGGGTGCCCGTTGTTTGTCTAATTTCACCACTGCTTTCTTATTGGATAAGCGCCAATTCCCAAACCTGGTTTTCGGGGTATAAAATCAGCATTGAGATATTGATCATTAATGGATTGATAACATTTTTAGGGCTTTGGCTAATTTCGAAGAAAGGGGATGAATAAAGAAGGGCCGCTCACGCGACCCTCTTTGATCAAAACCAACCAACTAAAACGTTATAAGCTGTCGTATTTAAATTCCAGCGTCTTATTTTCTTTTACCACTTTAACTGTATAAAGTCCGGCAGGCATCTTATCAAAATAGATCATTGTATGGGTATGCGAAAGTGAATCGGTCTCTATAATATTTTGGTGTTCGTCACAAATTTTAACCTTTCCCCCTAAGTAGCTTTTGCTTACTTTGAAATACACTATGTGATGCTTATCTGAAAGTATGGTTATTTCTTTATTCTGAGGTTTTGGTTTAGCCTCAAGGGGATAACTTAAATTGAGGGAAAAGAATAAAATTGTGATTAGGGTTTTCATAACACAATTATTAATTTTTTGAGTATTGAAATTCTTCTTGCAGCCCATTTTTTGTAATCGTTATTTTATAAACACCGGCTTTCATGTCACAGAAGTTGATGACCATTTTCCGCATTAAAAGCCGTTGTCTACTCACGCATTCTCCTTTTGCAGTAAGAACTTCCACTTTTGCACCTTGCCAACTTTTTTTCACTTTAAAAACAAACAGGTTTTTTTGCCTTGAAGAAACAATATGAATGGAATTATTTGCGGAGCTAGTTCCAAAGACGGCTACAGAGGCAGTAAAAAGACTTAGACTGAAGGCGATGGCAATTGAAATTTTCATCTTATTTAGTTTGTATGCCGACTATAAGACGAAAGCCATGCCAACAGGAATATCAACGAATTTAATGAAATTTCGAGGGTCTATTTTAATCTACTGTCTCTAATTGGGAATTAGATTCTCACAACAGCTCTTTGGCTGGATTCCAAAACCGATTTTCAAAGTCCCTAACTTTGTCTTTCTCAATTTTCACTCCTTCTTTTTCTAATGCCCGTTGCATGGCATTGGGTGACTTAAAATGATGTTTTCCAGTAAGCAAACCCTTGCTATTCACAACTCTGTGTGCCGGAATATCTTTTTCTGTATGGGCTGCGTTCATGGCCCACCCCACCATGCGGGCGCTCATGCCTGTTCCCAGGTAGCGCGCGACTGCCCCATAACTTGTTACACGGCCTTTAGGTACAAGCCGAACAATATCATATACATCCTGAAAAAAATTGCGCGTTTTCTCTGATGAAGCTTTCAATGTATGTTCCGGTTATAGAAAATAGGTTTTAAAAAACTGTCAAAGCATTACCTTTGCACCTCAAATTTAAAAGAAGAAATGGTTTTTCGTTTTCTGATCCTTATCGTCCTTCTTCCTGGCTTATCATCCGCACAACAATTGATTTTTCCTGAGACGGAGAACTGGAGCCAGATCAGGGAAGGCCAAACGCTTTCCTTTCAGGTTAAAACAAGTGACCCCATCCTTCCAAAATATACACTGGATGGAATCAATGGATACAAAATCGTCTTCGATTCGCTTGGAAATTTTTCCTGGACACCCTCTTTTGATTTAGCGGATCGCCTTGAGATGCAGAAGGAAATCGGCTTGATTTTTCAAGCAGAATGGAAAGACGGACGTAAAGTACGTATGCCCATTAATTTTCTTATCCTTCACCAAAACCGCCCTCCCGAAGTAACGGAACTTCCTGTTTTTTATGTAAAGCAGGGCGCCCCTAATCGGTATCAAATATCGTCCGATTATGTGCACGATCCGGATGGAGACCCATTGGTCTTCAAAATATCGCCAACGCAAATACTCGAGGGCATGAACTTTTCCTCTTCCGGACTATTGATTTGGACACCTTCGCGAAATCAATTTAATAGTTTAAGGGCTAATCCTTTGATCGTTGAATTTACGGCACAAGATCAACCCGAAAAAGCAGAGGTTACGGGTAAAATAAAAGTAGCCCAAACCCAACTTGACTTACCTCCTGAAATGTTGCTGGTACCAAGCGACACAGGTATTACGATAAAAGAAAACGAAAGGATCAATTTCAAAATATATGTCTCTGATCCAAATGGTGACGATGACGTGACCAACGTTGATTTTCTGTCTTCTGATGAGCGTGTACCAAAAGGAAGCTTAAAAGAAAACACCAATGTGCAGTATGAATTCACCTGGACACCAGGGTATCAATTTACGGATGATGGTGAAAAGATCAGGATTATAGAAATAATTTTCTTTGCTGTTGATAAATCCAATAACCGGGTGCAGCGCAGAGTAAAAGTAAAAGTGGAAGACACAGAGAACCTAGAAGAAAAGGATAAATTTCTCTATCAGAAGTACAAGGCTACATTGGTACAAGCAAAATCAATGATTGACTTGCTGGAACAAAACCACAAGGTTTGGGAAAAATTATATCGACAGGCTAAGAAGGGTAAGAAAAACCGTGCTATGCTCAATGCGTCTTTAGGTGCTGCCACTGGCGTTTCACCGGTTGCCTTACCGACCAACGAGTCTAAAGTGGTGTCCGCAATTGGAGGGACGACAGTGCTTACTTTAGGAACCCTTGAAGCCACTGAAGTAATTGGTAAATCAAAGAATGATATTTTGGACCGACTCAATACAGGTACCGAAATACGCAATCAATTACAATTAGCCGGAGATGATTTTGCCAGAAAATATGCGCTGAAATCTTATCGCAGGACTCCCGAATTTGATAAGGACAGGGATAAGTTTTTACCCATTGTCAATAATCAGAAATTGCCCACACTGGAACTGGATGCGTCAAGGCCGTTGATTAGAACCTACACCGCAAAGGAATTGAAGAAGACGTTTGCGGATTTTAGCGAAGAATATTAACCGGATTCCGAAGGCCAATTTATGCTTCCCACCAATTTTTATTTGGATAGGAAGAATTTAGAACGAATGGCTCTCCGATCATTGGAGTCGTGATTAGCTGATTTTGTTCCGCAGCGGCCTTGGTCACCCGTTTGATGGAGTCATCCCAATTGTGAAAGGCCAGGTCAAATTTAGCCCAATGAACGGGCATTAAAACTTTTGCCTGAACATCCTTGGCAGCTTGAACGGTTTCCTCAGGGAGCATGTGTATGTATGGCCAATTTTTTCCATACTGGCCGCATTCTAATAAGGCGATATCAAAGGGGCCAAACTTGTTGCCTATGTCTTTAAAATGGTTTTCATAACCGGAATCACCACCTAGAAAAAGCCGACAGCCATGAAGTTTCAACACAAACGAACTCCAAAGCGAAGTGCCCCGCTTAAATGTGCGTCCGGAAAAATGCCGTGCAGGTGTGGCCGTCAATTCTACTTCGGGCAGGATTGACTTTGTTTCCCACCAATCAAATTCCGTGATTTTTTCTGAAGCAACTCCCCAGTGTGCTAAGTGTGCGCCTACTCCTAGGGAGGTGCAGAAATAATCCGCTGAGTGGGCAAGTTGCCGAATGGATTCGTAATGTAAATGATCATAATGATCGTGCGTTAGCAAAACCAGGTTGATGTGAGGGAAATCAGTTAAAGCGTAAATGTCGGTCCCTCCAAAGGGCCTTCCGAAAAATGAAATGGGGGAGGCGTTACCTTGTAGTACTGGATCAACGAGGATAGTGATCCCTCTTGATTTAATTAAATAAGAGGAGTGTCCAAACCACACAATCACGGGTGATTCGCCCTTAAGATTATTTAAATCCGTTTTAATGGCAGGCAGTGATTTTGGAGGTCTTACGGAAGGGGATTTGTTGAAAGAATCCCACATCATCTTCGTGTAGGAAGCCCCCTTTAAAAGCATTTCAGTAGGCGTGAGGTTTTGAAAGGCCCCGTCTCGGAAGTTGGGTGATTTCAGAATGCGCGATCTGCTTTCGCCCGAAGGCAATTTGCCAAATTGCTTTTGTTGCATAAATAAATAAACCGCCACAACGAGGGCGAAAAGAAAAATCAGAAATGGTAGAATCATTTGGATTGCAATTGACAATATGAAGTATAGTCGATGAGCGGCAAATTATATTTTACTTTTGCCAGGCGTTAAATTTTTCCCAATCATCTGGGGTATCAAGATCTACAGCCCCATCTGGAAATTCGATGAAGGCAGCTTCTGTTTGGTTGTTTAACACAATGGTTTTAGCGCCTTGGCCATCATCCATCGCAAGAAGTTTTTTGAATAAAGGTTGCTCGAAGAGAACTGGCGTACCTGGTGACGCTCCATAAAAAGAGGCAACGATCATATTTTTTTTAGCGAGATGCGTGCGAATCAAATTTTTAATATGATCTGCTGTAAGCAGCGGCTGATCGCAGACGGTTACGATAAGGCTCTTGGCGTTGGGGAAGTTTTCAAGAACGTAACGAACCCCGCATTTCAGCGATGAACCCATTCCTTTTTCCCAATTCGGGTTGAAGACGATGGCCACCTTGAGATCCTCAATTTCTCGCTGATGTTCTTCCTTTCGGGCGCCCAGCACGACAACCGTTTTGTTTAGCCCCGCATCCTCAAGGATTTTTATGGTTTTACGGATCAAACTTTGATGCCCGATTTTGAGCAGTTGCTTGGATTGACCCATTCGGGATGAAGACCCAGCAGCTAAAACTATAGCAATTGTTTCAATTCTCTTTTCATCTTCTAGAACCACAATTCACACACTTTTACGAAAGATACATCTTCTCATAATATTCATCAGCCATACGCGAAGAATCGAAATAAGGTAACACATCTTTCATTGATGTCTTTACAATTTTTGCCCATTTGGCAGGAGCTTCATAATACATTGGAATGATTTCTTTTTCCAGCAATTCATATAAACTCTCTGCTTCAATTTTATCTTTCTCATCAGCGGGCAAAGAATCTTTAGCTACATCGATGATAAAGGAATTTTTGCCCTGTTTAGCAAATTCGGGTACCCATCCATCCGGAATAGACAAATTAACACTGGCATTCATCGCAGCCGTCATTCCCGAGGTGCCGGAAGCTTCGTGGTAAAGGCGCGGATTGTTAAGCCAGACATCCGAACCTTTTTTTAAATGTCCCGATAGCCATAATTCATAGCCAGTGAGAACTGTGCAGTTGGGCACATCTTTGGTTTTCCAATAAATTTCATTGAAGATGTTAATGGCAGAGAAATCTTCCGGATATGGCTTGCCTGCCCAAATTATTTGAACAGGGTATTTTTCATTGGCTACTATTTTTAAAAATCGTTCGAAATCATAAAGTAAAAGGTTGGCCCTTTTATATCCCGCAAACCTTCGTGCCCAAACAATGGTGAGTACGTTAGGGTCAAAAAGCTTTCCGGTTTGGTTGGCCACTACGCGAAACAGTTTTTGTTTCAATTTCTTTTTTCGATCACTGATTCCCTTATCACTATCTTTTTCAAGGGCTTTTTCCAGTTCCGCATCCATCCAATAGGTTTTGTTTTGAGCGTTGGTAACCGCATCGATTTTGCAAATGCCTTCGTATTTGCCCCACATCTTTCTGGCCACTTCACCATGCAACTGGGAAACGCCATTGGCCCGTTTTGCCAGGCGCAGCGCGGTGAGCGTATAATTGAGCTTGCCTTGTTCAGGCTTTACATAATCTTCTACCTGTTTCACTGTAAGTCCATTGAAAAAACTCATGCCATTTAGCAAGGGCACGCTATGCTCTTCATTGCCCGCTAATTCAGGAGTGTGGGTGGTAAACACGACACGCTTTTTCACCTCACCAATGTCTTTGTATTTGTCGAGCAAATAAAAACATAACGGCAAGGCATGGCCTTCATTCATGTGATAAATTTCAGTGGGGCGCTCGAGGATGTCCAACAACTTGGCACCACCAGCCCCTAACAGAATGGATTGGGCTATTCGTGTAGTCTCGTTGGGGTCATAGAGGCGATGGCTAATGGTTTGCGCTAGAAAATCATTTTCCGGGATGTCTGTTGTCAATAAAAAAATCGGAGCGGTTTTAAAAACTTCGGGCTTTAGTAACATGGCTTTCACATGCACTTTTGTTCCGTGGATCATTATCGGAAAGACAATATTGGTGTCGGTAAGGAAAAAATAATCCTTATCGCGAAAACTAACTTTTAGGGTTTGATCCTGATTGCGTTCTTGATCGTAATACCCTTTTTTCCAGTGGATGCCAATGCCGATAACATTTTGCTTTAGCTCAAAAGCACTGCGCATGTGCGAGCCGGCAAGAAATCCTAACCCACCGCTGTATATCTTTAGCGGTTGGTCAATGGCAAATTCCATTGAGAAATAAGCCACGGGCTTGGAATATTTTTTATCAAATTTGTAAGAGAAAGGATTGAATAGTTCGGCCATGAAAAAGGTTTAAGATCGCTAATCTAACAAATGAAGTTCAATTTGATGATCAAAGTTTTACACAAGAAAATTGCAATCGTTTGTTTGGCTATAGAAACAGTAATATAATTCGAAATAATGGAATTTAATATTGAGCAATCCTCGGATAAAAATGTCTTAGATCGTTGTGCGTTAATGATGAGTCAATCGGAGCCTTGGATTACCTTGCAGCGTAGCCTGGAGGATTGCAAAGAGTCCATGCAAGGAGCCAAAGAAATTTTTATTGCTAAGCATCACGGTGAGCTCGTTGGCTTTATTGTCTTGCAAATGCAGGGCGTTTTAAAAGGATATATTCAAAGTATCTACGTATCGCCTGAAGTACAAAATTCAGGCCTAGGAACGAACCTTGTTTCTTTTGCAGAACAACGGATTTTTCTTATCTCCCCTAATGTGTTTATGCTGGTCTCCACGTTCAACGAAAAAGCCATTCGGCTTTACCTTCGGTTAGGCTTTGAAAAAATCGGGGTCTTGAGAAATTTTGTTGCTGATGGCTTTGATGAATTTTTATTGCGAAAAACGATTGGCTCGCTTAAGGCTTTCAAAAAAAATATGTAGGTAGTTCACAATAAGTGAATATACGGTGCACATTAAATCTTGAGCTTCTCCAAATACCACTTCACCGTTTTTAAAATGCCGCTATCAAAATTTTCGTCTGCCTTCCATTTTAGTTCCGTTTCAATCTTAGCGGCATCAATTGCGTAGCGCTTGTCGTGGCCGGCACGGTCTTGCACGTAGGTGATCAGGTCACTGTATGCTTTTCCGTTTTGCCGAGGTTTGAGTTGATCGAGAATGGAACAAACTGTTTTAGCAATCTGGTTGTTGTTACGCTCATTTCGCCCTCCGATATTGTACGTTTCCCCTGCTCGTCCATGCTGAAAGGCCAAATCAATTCCTTTTACGTGATCCAGGACATACAGCCAATCGCGCACATTTTTTCCGTCACCATAGATAGGAATGGAATTCTCAGCAAGTGCAGTTCGAATGATAGTAGGAATTAACTTCTCATGGTTTTGTTTTGGGCCATAATTGTTAGAGCAGTTGGTGGTGACGACATTCATGCCATACGTATGGAAATAGCTGCGAACAATCAGATCACTTCCTGCTTTCGATGCCGAATACGGGCTGTTGGGTGCGTAAGCAGTTTGTTCTGTAAAGAGACCCCTTTCCCCCAGGCTGCCATAGACTTCGTCAGTCGAGATATGAAGAAACCGATTTTTTTTCATTCCGGGTTTAGCCTGGAAGGGGGCGTCCATCCAGTTTCCACGAGCTACATCTAACACGGTAAATGTACCCAACACATTTGTTTTGATAAAGGCTTCGGGGCCCGAAATCGAATTGTCTACGTGCGATTCAGCCGCAAAATGGATAACGCCAGAAATATCATATTGCTGAAACGTTTTTGCTAACAATGCCCTATCGAGGATATCGCCTTTCACAAAGATATGCCGAGGGTTTCCCTCCACTTCTTTCAAATTGCTCAAATCACCAGCATAAGTGAGCGCGTCATAATTAATGACTTGAATGTCTTTATTCGTTTCGAGAGAATGAACAATAAAGTTGGAGCCAATAAAACCTGCGCCCCCGGTAACTAAGATTGATTGCATTTTTACTAAAAATTAAATTGTGCTTCTGCTAATTTAGGATGTTTCCTATCCCGATCGGAAATAATCATTTCACTCTCTGGTAATCGCCAATCAATACTCAAGGCAGGGTCATTATAACAAATACCCCCTTCCAACTCAGGATAATGAAAATCATCTGTTTTGTATAGAATTTCTGCGCTTTCGCTAAGTACAATAAAACTGTGTGCGAACCCCTTGGGGACAAGAAATTGCTGTCCTTTTTCTGCTGACATCTCCAATTCAAAGCTCCTTCCGAAAGTACTTTTATCTATTCGTAAATCCACAACTACATCGAGTATTGTCCCAGAGATCACGCGCACCATTTTCGTTTGCGCATGAGGTGCATTCTGATAATGTAACCCACGCATGACACCACGCGCTGATTTTGACTGATTATCTTGAACAAATTGAATATCGATCCCCAATACTTTTAAATCCCGGTAGTTATAGGTCTCAGAAAAGTAGCCGCGCGAGTCCCCAATCTTAAATGTTTCAATGATGAATAAATCATCAAAACCTGTTTCGATTAATTTCACCTTACTCATAATAAAGATTTCTCATTTGCGATTTTCAATAAATACTGGCCGTATTGATTCTTCATTAATGGTTTTGCCAACTCCAGTAATTGATCTTTGGAAACATATCCCTTGTGAAAAGCGATTTCTTCCAAACAGGCAATCTTTAATCCCTGCCGTTCTTCGATCGACTCCACAAAAGTAGAAGCTCGTAGTAGCGATTCATGCGTTCCCGTATCTAGCCAAGCCATACCGCGGCCTAATAGTTTTACATTTAACAAGCCATCATTCAAATAGCTTTTGTTTAAATCAGTGATTTCCAGTTCGCCTCTTGGCGAAGGTTTAATTTTTTTAGCGCGTTCTACTACTGTGTTGTCATAAAAATACAAACCTGTAACCGCATAATTTGATTTCGGTTCTTTTGGTTTTTCCTCTATAGAAAGTACTTTTCCTGTCTTATCGAATTCAACCACGCCATAACGATCAGGGTCATTTACATAATAGCCAAAAACGGAAGCCCCTTTTTTTACTCTACTGGCTTCTTCCAACATGGAAGAGAAATTATAGCCATAGAAAATATTGTCACCCAAAACAAGACAACACGTATCGTTTCCGATAAAACTTTCTCCGATGATGAATGCCTGGGCAAGTCCATCGGGTGATGGCTGAACTCTATATTCTAATTTCAAGCCAAATTGACTTCCATCGCCCAATAAGTTTTTAAAAAGGATTTGCTCATGCGGGGTTGTAATAATGAGTATTTCCCGAATGTTAGCCAGCATGAGCACCGATAATGGGTAGTAGATCATCGGTTTATCATAGATGGGCAACAATTGTTTCGATACCGATTTGGTAAGTGGATAAAGTCGCGTGCCGGATCCTCCTGCTAGAACTATTCCTTTCATTTATTAACGTGTTGAGGTTTCAAAGTGTTGAAGTGTTGACGTTTTAATGTGTTGACGTGTTAAAGTTTTGATGTGTTGACGTTTTTATTTCTTTGGCCTGATTTGGTGGGCTAATTCGATGGATGGCCTTGCATCGGCCAAACCGAATCCTCGCCCTGCCAGAATTTCTTTATAGCTATTGGTATGCAACTCGGTAAATCCATCACTGAATTCAATTTCTTTTCCATTCATAGTGAGCGAGCGAAAAGTGCGCTTTCCTTTTGCTTTCGCTTCCTCCGGAAGATGATTTTCGTTAATACTAAGCCTCCAGTTTACTCTTGCTTTCTGCAACTCCAAATAGCCGGAAGCCGAATCGAGGTCGTACGATTTCATCTGTAAATCCTTAACCCCACCAAAAACCCAAAGCAACATATCAAAAAAATGAATACCAATATTGGTAGCAATGCCTCCCGATTTCAGTTCATCGCCTTTCCAACTGTGGTGATACCATTTTCCACGTGAGGTAATATAATTCAAATCAACATCAACTACTTTTCCTGCAGGCAGCGCATCTATTTCTTTCTTTAATTGAATAATGTTGGGGTGAAGACGCAGTTGAAGGATAGTAAAAACTCTATTGCCTGTTTCCTTTTCTATTTCTTCCAAAGCATCGACATTCCAGGGATTAAGAACAAGCGGCTTTTCACAAATTGCATCCGCATGATGGCGCAAGGCAAAACGGATGTGGGAGTCATGCAGATAGTTAGGCGAACAAATACTCACGTATTCTATTTTTTGACCAATCCGTTTGAGTTTATCAATGTGACGATCGAAGCGCTCGAACTCGGTGAAAAAATCGGCTTTAGGAAAATATGAATCGATGATGCCTACACTATCAAATTTATCCAGTGCGGCCACCAGATTATTACCCGTGTCCTTGATTGCCTGTAAATGGCGAGGGGCGATGTAGCCTGCTGCTCCTATTAATGCAAAATTGACCATGATTCTACTTATTTAATGATTGCCCTGAATAGCTCGATCATGACATTATGCTTTTGAAACCTTTCCATTTTCTAATAAATATTTTTCTCCACTCTCCTGGCAGACGGCCTCACCGTTTTTATTAAAATTCAATTTGTGTCCGTATTCACTCATCCAACCTGTTTGTTTGGCCGGATTCCCAACAACAAGGGCATAATCAGGAACGTTTTTCGTCACTACAGCACCAGCACCAATGAAGGCAAACTTACCAATATCGTGGCCGCAAACAATCGTTGCATTGGCGCCAATGGAAGCCCCCTTTTTTACAATAGTCTTGGCGTATTGATCCTTGCGGTTGACTGCACTTCTGGGGTTGGTGACATTAGTAAAAACCATGGAAGGACCAAGAAACACATCGTCTTCACAAGCTACACCCGTATAAATCGAAACATTGTTTTGCACTTTCACATTCTTGCCGAGAACAACCCCGGGTGAGATCACTACATTTTGACCAATATTGCAATGCTCCCCGATTCTACAATTTGGCATAATATGCGAAAAGTGCCAGATTTTTGTTTCCGATCCAATTTCACATCCTTCATCGATGATGGCCGTAGGGTGAGCAAAATAGTTCTTTTCGTCAGGCATGATAGTCTTTAATCACTTCGCAAATGTAAGACAATTCATCTTCGGTCATTTCGGTATGAATCGGCAAGGAGAGCACTGTTTTTGATAGTTTTTCAGTTATGGGGAATGAACCTTCACCAAAACCATCAAGTCTATAGGCTTTTTGCAGATGTAAAGGAATAGGGTAATAGATCATAGCCGGAACACCTTTTGATTCTAAATATTTTTTAAAATGATCGCGATCAATGCCTTTTGTCCGCAAAGTATATTGATGAAAACCATGCGTAGAATGCGAAGCACGATAGGGAAGTTCAATATAATTTAGATTACCTAAATGCTTGTCGTAATAGACGGCAACTTCATTTCGTTTCCGGGTATATTCATCAAGGTATTTTAATTTCACCAAAAGGATTGCGGCTTGCAACGTATCCAGCCGACTGTTGACCCCGATAATGTCATGTTGGTATTTTACCTTCTGTCCATGATTGGCAATCATCCTGATTTTTTCGGCAAGCGCTCGGTCAGGGGTAAAGATTGCTCCCCCATCGCCATAGCAGCCAAGATTTTTTGATGGGAAAAAAGAGGTCGTGCCAATAGTCCCTATCGTGCCCGCCATTTTCTTTGTTCCATCTGAATAGATATACTCCGCCCCAAGTGCTTGCGCTGAGTCCTCAATAACAAAAAGATTGTTTTCCTTGGCAATTTTTACGATGGGTTCCATGTCTGCACACTGCCCATAAAGATGAACAGGCACGATAGCCTTTGTTTTTTTCGTGATTTTGCCTTGAATTTGATCTACATCAATGTTGAATGTTTTTTCATTCACATCAATGAATACGGACGTCAAACCAAGCAATGCCATCACTTCAGCGGTAGCCACATAGGTGTGAACCGGTAAAATCACTTCATCACCAGCTTTGAGATCTAATGCCATCATGGCAATTTGTAATGCATCCGTGCCATTGGCGCAAGGGATTACATTTATTCCTTGATTATATTTTGAAAGCGCTTCCGCGAACGCTTTTACCTGTGGCCCTTGAATGAAAGCCGTTGACATCAGCACTTCCTGAATAGCCGCATCAATCTCACTTTTAATCCGTAAGTATTGACTCTGCAAGTCAACCATTTTTATGTTCATGGGCGAATTCGAAAAATCATATTTCACCACCAAATTAATTTTGATGGAATAAACTCACATATTTGTCATCTCAGATTCACTCTCAATCATTACGATTGCGTATCTCTTAAAATTAACACACTTAAACCCTAGTGCCGCTCGCTCAGGTTCCTGACAAGGACGATGTGTTCTTTTATTGTCAGAGAGTTGTTGAAAAAAACCATAGACAGCATCCGAAAATCTTTCTGCCGTGGCTACCATGCCCTTTGATTCTATAAACCAGGCGATTTCAGCAATACTTTCAGCTACTGATTTTTTTATAGTTATTTTTCTTTTGCCCATTTACGGATCAATTCTTTCGAGTACAAGCGGGCCTCAGCAAGGGTCAATGTTTTTTCGGTTTTGTTCTTTAATGCTGCTTTTCGCTGGAGTAGTTCGTAGTCCTTTCGTAAAAGGAGAACGTATTTCTTTTTATCAATTACCAGTTCATTCATAATATTGATTTTTCTGATTTAAAATTACTGAAATTGTTTTTAAGCTGTCTTGAAATAAACTCCACTCGTCACACAAGGCCTAGTCATCAGCCAATTTTTCCTGCCAGCGCCAGGCATCTTTTAACCCCTCTTCAAGTGTCAATTTCGTTTCCCATCCCAAAAGTCTTTTTGCTTTGGAAGGATCGGCATACACTTTTTCGATGTCACCCGGCCTTCGTGGGCCAACTTCGTAATTAAGTTCAACCTCAGTAACCTCAATGAATTTTTTCACAAGTCCTAAAACGGAGACCCCTTCACCTGTGCCAAGATTAAAGGCCTCAAAACGATTGGGCATTTTGCTAATTTTTTCCAATGCTTTCACATGTGCCTTGGCCAGATCTACCACATGAATGAAATCGCGAAGACAACTTCCATCCAATGTATTATAATCACTTCCAAACACGGTTAGTTTTTTCCGAAGGCCAGCAGCTGTTTGGGTAACGTAAGGAACAAGATTGCCAGGGATTCCGATTGGCAATTCCCCAATCAACGCTGACGGGTGGGCCCCGATCGGGTTAAAATAGCGAAGTGAAATGGCCTTCAGAATTTTGTTGGCCAATACTGTGTCTTCCAAAATGCGTTCGCTCATTTGTTTGGTGGCACCATAAGGCGACTCTGCTCGTTTGAAGGGAGCGGTTTCGTCAACCGGGATAATATCCGGTTGGCCATAGACCGTACACGAGGAGGAGAATATAATTTCATTAACTGCGAATTGTTCCATGACCTTAAGTAAGGTAGTCATAGAACCTAAATTATTCTCGTAATACATCAACGGTTTCTCTACCGACTCATTCACTGATTTGTAAGCGGCAAAGTGAATGACACTATCGAATTTATTTTGACTGAAAACTTTTTCAAGAAATTGGAAATCTTTGCAATCCCCCTCTACAAAATTGGGTTTTCGCTTGGTGATCTTTTCCACTCCTGTTAAAAGCGTTTTGTCACTTTTAGAGAAATCGTCAATCAAGACCGTTTCGTAACCTTGCTCAATTAATTCCACAGCCGTGTGGGCACCAATGTAACCTGCACCACCCGTCAATAATATTTTCTTTTTTGAAGCCATCTATTCAGTGTCGCTAAGTTATCAAGAAATTGAACCACATAGGCACAAAGAAACATAGAAATGCGCACATAGAAGATTGGCCCTAAAGAAATTATATTGAGCCACAAAGACGCCAAGACACTAAGACTTTAAATGAGCCTTAGAGCCTTTGGGCAAAAGCTTCAGGTAATCATCATGTTATCCGAAAGAAGAAAAATAGCAGCGGTGTGATTTTCAATGTGTTACAATGAAATATTGGGCTTTTCTAAAAAAGTGCGGAAAAGAGGAAGATTGGTTCTAAAGAAATTATATTTAGCCACAAAGACGCCAAGACACTAAGACTTTAAATTGAATTTCTTTGTGTCTTAGAGCCTTTGTGGCAAATCTGCCCTATGTGGTTCACGAACTGCTCATTTGAATTTAGGCCAGAAACTTACAAACGTGCAGTCACTAAAGATCTATCAAGGAAGCCTTTTACATCATACACAATAGCATTGGGTTCTTTTAATTCAGGCCAGGTTAGTGACAAAAATTCTTTATGACCAACTGCGAGCACAATGGCGTGGTATTTTTTAGATATGGACTTGATGATATCAAGGCTATATTCAAGCTTAACTTCTACCGCATCAACATGAGGATCGTAAACATCAACGTCTGTTCCAAAACTTGAGAGCTCCCTAATCACATCCACTACTTTACTGTTTCGGATGTCGGGGCAATTTTCTTTGAAGGTCAATCCTAATACCAAAACCTTACCACCATGAATCGGTAACTTATTTTTCGCCATTAGTTTAATCACATCGTTGGCGATATAAATGGCCATGTTATCATTGATCTTTCGGCCTGATAAGATCACCTCCGGATGATATCCCAAGCTCTCGGCTTTGTAGGTCAAATAATAAGGATCTACACCGATGCAATGACCGCCCACAAGTCCCGGTTTGAACGGAAGGAAATTCCATTTGGTAGCCGCAGCCTCCAATACTTCATGGGTATCGATTCCTACTCGCTGGAAAATCAGCGCCAATTCATTCACGAAAGCAATATTCAAATCACGTTGAGAGTTTTCAATTACCTTGGCTGCTTCAGCCACTTTTAAAGATGAGGCTTTATGCGTTCCTGCTTTGATAATTTTTTTATAAAGCTGATCTACTTTTTCAGCCACTTCGGGTGTGCTGCCACTGGTCACTTTTTTGATGTTAGGCAACCGATGCTGTTTGTCACCCGGATTAATGCGCTCGGGTGAGTATCCGGCAAAAAAATCTTCATTAAATTTTAATCTGCTCGCCTCCTCCAAAATAGGAACACACACTTCTTCGGTGCAACCCGGGAAAACAGTAGACTCATAAATCACAATGTCACCCTTTTTTAATACAGCCCCGACCGTTTTGCTGGCCGATTGCAACGGGCGAAGGTCAGGAACGTGATATTCATCAACAGGCGTAGGCACGGTGACTATAAAATAATTCACAGATTTCAACTCATTACGATTAGCGGAAAAGCGAAGATGGCTTGCACTTTTTAATTCCGACTCGTCCACTTCGAGGGTGCGGTCAACCCCTTTCTTTAATTCATCAATCCGCAATTGGTTAATATCAAAACCAATCACTTCGATAATTTTTCCGAACTCCACGGCCAACGGCAAACCAACATAACCTAACCCGATGACTCCTATTTTTTCCATGTTGGCTTACAATTTGATTTTATAATAGTCCAAATACCAATCTACAAATTTACCGATTCCTATTTCAATTGGCGTGGTGGGTTTGAAACCAACATCTTTTATCAGGTCATCCACATCCGAGTAGGTCTCTGTCACCTCTCCATCCTGCATAGGCAGAAAATTCTTAATCGCTTTCTTGCCTAGTTTCTGTTCAAGAATTTCGATGTAATACATCAGCTCTACCGGTTTGGTATTGCCGATGTTATACAATTTGTAGGGTGCAAAACTGGTGGCCGGGTCAGGATGATAAGCGTCCCAGGTTGGATTCGGTTCGGCAACTTTTGGGATCAATCTCGAGATTCCCTCCACGATATCATCTACATACGTGAAGTCGCGTCTCATCTTGCCATGGTTGTAAACCTCGATAGGCTTTCCTTCCAATATTGATTTTGTAAAAATGAATAAGGCCATGTCGGGTCTTCCGTACGGCCCATAAACATTAAAAAACCGAAGGCCAGTAGTTGGGATTTTAAAAAGCACCGAGTAGGTATGTGCCATCAGTTCGTTTGATTTCTTCGTAGCGGCATACAACGAAATGGGGTGATCTACATTTTGGTGTACCGAAAAAGGCATCTGCTTGTTGGCTCCATATACCGAACTCGAAGAGGCATAAACTAAATGGGCAGGTTTATGATGACGGCACGCTTCGAGAATATTCAAAAATCCCTGAATATTGCTTTCTACATAAGCATGAGGATTTTGTAAGGAGTACCGTAATCCTGCTTGAGCTGCCAGATTGACTACATAATCAAACTTGAAATCCGAAAACGTTTTCTCCACCAAAGGAGTATCGTGCAAATTGCCTTGAAGAAATGTGAAGCCGGGATTTTTTTGTAAAGCCAAAAGGCGAGCTTTCTTTAGCGACACGTCATAGTAATCGTTTAGATTATCCAGACCAATAACTTGGTAGTCTTGAGCTAAAAGTTTTTGGGAAAGGTGAAACCCAATAAAGCCAGCTGCACCCGTTACCAAAACCCGTTTTGATTGCATTTATACTCCTTTTTTAAAGAGCCCAAAATTAACACAAAGGGGCGATAACAATAGTTTTAATTAAAAAGGAAATTAACGCATCCGCATTTGTTGCCGAAGGAGTAAGTGATTCAATCCTTCTTTTGAGAGGCTCGTTTTTCATCAGCCAACCTTCGATTGGCTTCGTACAATTTGGCATACTTGTAAAAAGTGTGGTTAGCTTCAGCAACGGCTACCATCAATCCTTCAAACCCATCGAATACGCCACGTTTAATTACATAGCTTTTAAAAAAAGTAAAACTGGAATGCACAATTATTTTAAAAACGGAGCTCGATACTTTGCCAGCATACTCCCTGGAAAATATCTCTGAATAGGATTGCATTTTATTCATTGCCTCCGAAGAATCGCTATAGGCCTCGTGCAAAATATCACCGCTCAATTGCATTGGTTTTATCCGGATTTTAAAAACAAGACTTTCATGAGGATTTTTTCCTCCCCAGCCACCCATCTTTTTGTTCCAGAGCCGTAGCTGGCGGTCAGGATACCAGTTTCCATGACGTATCCACTTTCCTCCATATTTGGAAAGGCGGTTCATTTTGTAAGCTTCCGAAGGCCATGACTCCTTTATGGACAAAATAGATTCTTTTAGCTCATCCGACAATTGTTCATCCGCATCTAGGCAGATGATGTGGTCGAAGGAAGTCAGGGAAAGCGCATAATTTTTCTGCTCAATGTAGTTTTTAAAGGGATGTTCTACGAAGCGAACTCCTTTTGAAAGGCAAATCTGTTTTGTTGAATCATTCGAAAACGAATCAACCACAATGATCTCATCGGCAACGGATTTCAGCGAATCAATACATTCACCAATGCTTTTCTCCTCATTGTAAGTAATTATTGTAGCACTTATTTTGGACATCGTGGAGAATGAGATTTAAACGGAAGCTAAAGTTTAATGGATTTCATTCCACGGATTTATATATTACTCTATATTGCCTCAACGTTACAGAAAAAAACAATAATTTCCGACTTAGATGTATTTTAGCGAGGCTATCTCTTTAAATTTCAAATCTCTAATCTAATAACGATAGGGTTTTCATTCTTTATGGGAAATCCAGACCAAAGTGCGTTATTCAATCCCTAGAAATCATTAAGTTTGCAGGCCAAAATGTTAAATCTTTAATGAAAACTGCATTAGTCACAGGTATTACGGGGCAAGACGGAGCTTATTTGGCTGAATTGTTGATTTCAAAGGGCTATGAGGTTCATGGTATTAAAAGGAGAAGCTCCTTGTTTAATACTGATCGCATCGATCATCTCTATCAGGATCCACACGAAAAGAACCTAAAGTTGAAACTGCACTATGGAGATTTGTCTGATTCCGGGAATTTGATTCGCATCGTTCAGGAAGTGCAGCCCGATGAAATCTATAATCTGGGAGCCATGTCGCATGTGAAAGTGAGTTTTGATTCACCTGAATATACAGCCGATGTAGATGGCATTGGCACTTTACGTTTATTGGAAGCAATCCGGATACTTGGGCTTGAGAAGAAGACGCGATTTTATCAGGCATCTACCTCTGAACTTTATGGTTTGGTGCAAGAAGTACCCCAAAGCGAAAAGACCCCTTTTTATCCACGGTCACCTTACGCAGCAGCCAAACTTTACGGGTATTGGATTACTGTAAATTATCGGGAAGCATATAATATTTATGCTTGCAATGGAATTTTGTTTAACCATGAATCACCGCTACGCGGTGAAACTTTTGTAACCCGCAAGATCACGAGAGCTGCCTGTAGAATAGCATTAGGCCTTCAACAAACCATGTTTATGGGCAACATCGATGCCAAGCGCGACTGGGGGCACGCCAAAGATTATGTGGAAGCGATGTGGCTCATGTTGCAACAAAAAGAAGCCGAAGATTTTGTGATTGCAACCGGGGTTACCACAACGGTGAGGGATTTTATTCTGAAATCTTTTAAAGAACTAGGAATAACTGTAGCGTTCTCAGGGGAAGGCTTAAATGAAAGAGGGACTGTTGTGAAATCAACAAATCCAGAATTTCATGTAAAAGAAGGCCAGGAAGTTGTAAAGATTGACCCAAAATATTTCCGACCTACTGAAGTTGAATTATTGATTGGCAATCCCACCAAGGCGAAATCGAAATTGGGATGGAAACCGAAGTATGATTTAGATGCCTTGGTAAAGGAAATGGTGGCCAGTGATCTGGAGTTGTTTAAACGTGATCATTATTTGAAAGAAGGTGGGCATAAGATTTTGCAGTATAACGAATAGCTCCAATTTTAGTTGGTAAGATTAATACCCCAAAATCTTGTAAAAAAGAATCTATCATCCGTGGAAATATTTACTTGAGTTTGACTAAAAACCATTCAATTTTTATTTACTTAATATGATATTATTCTTTTAGAATGAAATTGAGTATCGTTATACTGGCTTACAATGAAGAGGGGTCAATAAGGGAAACAATTGCTAGCCTATTCCAATGCCTTGAACATAGGAATATTGATCACGAAATTATCGTTGTCAATACCAAGCGCAATCGAATCATTACATTGACGCTCTCACTCTCGAAAAGAAGAACCTTAAATTAAGAGGTTGGGCCATTTTGAAAAATTTATTGTCAAAGCACGAAGATATTTCTGTTTATGCAGTATCGAAATCAGGGTCATATTTAATACCCTCACAATTGGAATTGCGATCAGATGTATCGGTTGCTTTTAAGGGAAATTATGATCAAAGTGGGTTTATAAGCAATTATGATGTGTCGAATTTGCCAAAGGGCGAATACATTATACAAATAAGAATTACTCGATCAGAATGGACAAAAAAAATCGACACAGATAAGAAATTTACCTTGCCGTAAACAAAAACTAATTAACCGAAATTTAAATATGAATATTGCATTAATCACCGGTTCATCTGGCCTAATAGGAAGCGAGGCTGTTTCCTTTTTTTCAGATAAGTTTGATTTGATTGTTGGGGTAGATAACAATCTTCGCGAGTATTTTTTTGGCAAGGAGGCGTCCGTTGAATGGAATAAAAAAAGATTAGAAGAAAAATTCAAAAACTTTAAAAACTATTCGGCTGATATTAGAAATGTGCAGAGCCTTGAGGAAATATTTAAGGAGTATGGTAATGACATAAAACTTATCCTTCACACTGCAGCGCAACCTAGTCATGATTGGGCTGCTAAAGAACCATTTACTGATTTTACAGTAAATGCGAATGGCACACTCAATATGCTTGAAATGTGCAGGCTCAATTGTCCTGAAGCTGTTTTTATTTTTACGAGTACAAATAAAGTTTATGGTGACACTCCAAATTACTTACCGTTGGTTGAACTGGAAGAGCGTTGGGAGATAGACACAACACATCCATACTATAAAGACGGTATTGATGAGAGCATGAGTATCGACCAGACGAAACATTCATTATTTGGAGCATCAAAGGTAGCAGCCGATGTATTGGTGCAGGAATATGGTAAATACTTTGGTATGAAAACCGGTGTGTTTCGAGGAGGCTGCCTTACAGGTCCCAATCATTCAGGAGCACAGCTTCATGGTTTTTTAGCATACTTGATGAAATGCGCGATAACTAAAAATCATTATTCAATTTTTGGGTATAAGGGTAAGCAAGTAAGGGACAATATTCATAGTTCAGACTTAGTGAATATGTTCTGGCGTTTTTATCAAAAACCCCGACAAGGCGAAGTGTATAATGCTGGAGGTGGAAGGTTTGCCAACTGCTCCATGATCGAAGCTATAAAAATTTGTGAGCAAATTAGCGGTAATAAAATGAGTTACAGTTACACCGAAAATAATCGAATAGGCGATCATATTTGGTGGATAAGTGATGTAAACAAATTCAAATCCCATTATCCTGGTTGGATTTGGAAATATGATTTAAAAACCACGTTGGTTGAGATGCACAGCAGCATGTCGTCCCGTCTTTAGGATATAAAACCAATTAACACAGGAACTTGCGTAAAGTTTAGTGAGATGAAATACCTTTCCTTACCAAAGGAAAAATAATCTAAAAGTACATACTTGAAAATTCTTAATCTGTTAGAAAGCAATCCTCTTTTTCAAAAATACTTTGTTTCTGGAAAGAACGCCCGTTCGGTCGTGGCGTTGAGAAATGTTATTTATTCATCGCTTAGCAAAGTGATTGGAATGTTGATTGGATTTTGGATGGTTCCATTGACTTTAAATTACCTCAATCCAACCAAGTATGGAATTTGGCTTACGCTCAGCGCAGTTATTTCCTGGCTTGCGCTATTGGATATTGGTCTTGGAAATGGATTAAGAAATAAATTTGCTGAGGCATTGGCGAAAGGGGATACACACTTGGCAAAAATTTACGTGAGTACGACTTATGCCATCGTGGGCATTATTGTCATAGTTGTGTATGTCGTGTTCATTATTTTTCACTCAATCATTAATTGGAAAGCCCTCTTAAATACACCACCTGAATTAGCTGGTGAAGTTAGAACCCTGGCTTTAGTGCTTTTTACTTTTTTTTTATTCAGACTATTTACGGGCCTTATTACATCCATATTAACAGCCAATCAGAAATTGGCTAGTGTTGGATTTATCGATCTTATAATAAATGCTTTATCGCTTGTTGTAATAATTATACTTCCCTTCTTAGTTAGTAACTCGTTGCTATGGGTAGGAACCGGTATTGGTTTTGTAACAATGGCCGTACCTGCGATGGCTTCTATATATTTCTTTTCTACTTCCTTTAAGCGGTATGCACCGTCCCTAAAATTTGTTGATTTTAAATTTTTTCAGGAACTAAAGAATTTAAGTCTTGATTTCTTTATACTATCGGTCAGCACAATCATCATTTATTTCAGTCAGAATTTGATCATATCACGATTATTAGGGCCAGCGGAGGTGACTACGTTTAATATAGCCTATAAATATTTTTTTTATGTTGTAGTGATTCACACGTTGGTATTGAATCCCATGTTGCCTGCAACAACGGAGGCCTATTTTAAAGCCGATTTTGATTGGATAAAACGAACGTTGAGAAGGCTAATCTATTTATGGATATTTTTAGTGATTTTAGTTCTCGGAATGGTTTTCTCCAGTGAGTTTGTTTATAAGCTTTGGATAGGTAATACGATTAAGGTTCCATTTTCCATCAGTTTGGCAATGGGGTGTCATATTATATTATTTACCTGGTATGCAACCTTTGCTTACATCATTAACGGAATTGGAAAGATAAAACTTCAGTTGTACCTCATGATCATAATTAGTCTTTTGGTCATCCCACTCTCAATTATTCTTGTCAAAACCTTACATTTAGGAGTAGAGGGGGTTATCTTTGCCGGATTTATATGCACAGTGCCAGGTTCAATAATTATTCCTATTCAGCTTAACAAGATACTAAACAATAAGGCTCGAGGCCTTTGGAACAAATGAAAAAACTTATCAATAATATTCTTCGCAAGTCAGGTTACAAATTCAGTCGGATTGATAATTACGAGGATATCAAATATTTGTGGCTCGCGAGTTTTGATATCAAAACCATTTTAGATATTGGAGCGAACGAAGGACAATTCGCCTCAAAGATTTCCAAAGCTTTACCCAAGGCAAAGTTACTTTCTTTTGAGCCCTTGAAAGACACCTTTAACATTTTATCAGCTTACATGATGAAGAATTCGAATATGAAAACTTATAATGTGGCATTGGGTGATAAAAATGAAAATGCAAAGATTTTCAAAAATGAATATACACCCAGTTCATCTCTTTTGGAATTGGGGGAAAAGCATTTGGAGTCGTTCCCTGATTACGAAAAAGTTTCCTTTGAAGAGATTACGGTAAGAAGATTGGATGACTTCCTGAACGATGAGAAAATCGTTTTGGACATGGAGGTGTTGCTGAAGATGGACGTTCAGGGTTTTGAAGACAAGGTTATAAAGGGCGCGGAACAAACTTTAAAATCAGTTAAGGTAATCCTTGTTGAAGTAAGTTTTTGGGAACTCTATAAGTCGCAGGCGTTGTTCGAAGATATTTTCTTTTTATTAAAGGGTTTTGGTTTTAAGTATCGAGGAAATTTTGATGTTTTCTATAATAAGGAGACTGGGCAACCTATGTTTTCAGACGCAATTTTTATCAGAGAATGAATCCGTGGACTATATTATAAATTTGCAAAACCGGGTCCTTTCTTATTTTGACTTGAAAATTTTAAGTTTCTGAATTCAAACTTTATCGGAATATGTTTAATCTAGGCCTAAAGAATATTAAGAATCTTGTTGACGACTTTGTCGAGTCAAGACAGCGAATTGGGGAGATTAAAAATCATTATTCTTTTAACGAGTTAAAAAAGATCAGGATATCCTTTAAGCAAAATTTTTGCAATTTTAATTTCATACGGTTGCAAACCCCCGGTCAATTGGGTGTTTGGGGTGAAACAGCATTTGTGTCCACCCTCAACCCCAATGTGGAATTGATTGTGAATAAACCCAATCCTTATCTTCCACTGAAACGAGACATTGACATGAATTGGATTCTGCATATCGAGCCACCGGGATATATAAGGAAACTAGGATTAGATGACCCAGCGATACTCAAACACTTTGGAAGAGTGTATACTTCGGACCCGCAACTTTATGAAAAGGGAGGTAAATTTATAGCAGCACCTCCTTATGTGCACTGGCATATTGCCCTAAGTTCTTACACAAAGAATAAAAACAATACTGTGTATGACTATGATTTTTTAAAATCAGTGGTAACCCCTCCTGAAAAAGAATTTAATCTCGCTACTATTAATTCTAACATGAATGATCTACCAGGGCATAAAGTAAGAGCGGATTTTGTAACCAAAATAGCCGAGAGCAATTTGGATTTTAATCTATATGGAACCTCCAATTGGACTAAATTTAAGCAATACAAAGGACCAACAACAAATGGTAAATGGCCAATCTATTCCAAATCTAAATATGTATTAGCTATTGAAAATGAAATTTCCGATTACTACTGGACAGAGAAATTCACAGATGCAATTCTTTGTTATAGCATGCCAATATATTATGGATCTCCTAAAATAAATGATTATTTTCCTGAGGGCTCTTACATTCCGATTGATATAACAAAAAAATCAGCAGTCGATGATTTGGCAGTTATTATTAAGAGTGATTACTATGAGAAAAATTTGCCTTCATTGATAGAAGCAAGAAACTTAATACTTACCAGACACAACATGTTCAGCTTCATGGATTCGGAAGTCAGAAAGCAGTACTAACTAAAGTCTATGATAAAGAAAATTAAAAGAATATTGAGGACTTTTGGGATTGAGGTTACTCGTTTCCGACCGGAACTATCGAATTCTGCTTTGTTGAAAAAATGTCTTGACTTCTACAGCACTGATCTTGTCATCGATGTGGGTGCAAACATAGGTCAATACGGAGTTGTACTGCGTGAAGCTGGGTATAAGAATTCGATTATTTCTTTTGAACCAATGGAAGATGCGTTTTATAAATTAAGCTTGACAACAAAACGCTATTGGGATTGGACTCCGTACCATTATGGTGTCGGAGCATCTAACGGAGAACTGACCATTAATGTGTCGAAGAATAACGCAAGTAGCTCGATACTCAATGTAACAAGCTTAAGTACCGATGCCGAACCACTAACCACTACTTACAAGCACGAAAAAATACAAATTGTATCTTTAGATTCATTTTTTAATAATAAGCTCAATGACTATAAATCAATTTATTTAAAGGTTGATGTGCAAGGTTATGAACTTGAGGTTTTAGAAGGTGTAAAGGAGTTGCTTTCACATATCAGAATAGTTCAATTAGAAATGTCTTTTGTTCCTTTGTATGAGGGCGGACCGCTTTTTAATGAAATAATATCGTGGATGGAAAAAGCAGGATTTGAAGTCTATTCCATTTTGCCCGACTTCAGGGATATGACTTCAGGAAGAATGCTTCAGGCAGACGGTATTTTTGTTAAGAAAACGCCTTAATTTTTTTTTGAATTTAAAAATGATGGATTCTTCTTTTAGCCCGCATGATGAAGTTGTTGAAAAACCCATTATTACAATCATAACAGTCGTTTTCAACGCAGGAAAATTTCTTGAACAAACTATTTTAAGTGTTCTTGAACAAAAGCATCACAAGATTGATTTTATAGTGATTGACGGGGGAAGCAAAGACGAGACATTGAGTATAATTGAACGGTATAAAAGTAAGATACATTACTGGGTAAGTGAACCCGATAAAGGAATATATGATGCTTTCAATAAAGGATGGAACGCGGCAAGGGAGGATAGTTACATTTTATATCTAGGAGCTGGGGACAAGATTATCAGTTTGCCGGATGATAGCATTATTTATAACTCACAAGTACTTTATGGGAGAGTAATATTGGAGAACGAGACCTACCTTTCCAAGGCAGATTTTAGACTTAAGTTGGGAAACATCATGCATCACCAGGCTCTCCTAGTTAAGAAAAGCCTTTCTCCAACACCGCCATTTGATATTAGGTTTAAGACCTATGCAGATTTTGATTTCAACCAAAGACTATATATTGCCAATGTGAAATTTACTTATTCCGATAACCTGCTTTCGTATGCCTTGCCTGGAGGTGTAAGTCATCGGTTTAATCTCAGTGAGTCAATTTCCATTGTCAAGAAGAACTTTGGTATTGCATACGCGTTTTTTGCATGTCTCTATTATTTGTTTCAGAATATTAAGAATCGATTTAGATCCGGTGACTAAGAAGAAAATTGCAGGAGTTGTTATTTTATTTGAACCGGATTTATCGGTTGATCTTAATATTCTTTCTTACTTGAATGAGATCGATAAGCTTTACATTGTTGACAACTCCGAGAAAAATCATTTTGTCATCAGTGAATCATTGGCAAATTCTAAAATTGTCTACATAAGAAATACCTCAAACCTTGGTGTTGCAGAGGCTATCAATATTGCAGCTAACTTAGCGGTATTGGATTCTTATGATTTTCTTCTGACCATGGATCAGGATAGCTCCTTTGAAGCACAAGATATTGCAGAACTTGTTAATCTGGCGAATAAAATTGAAGCGAATGACATTGGCATCATTTCGCCACTTCATACGAATAGAACAATAAATCAAAATCCTATCAAAATGGAATTGGAAGAGGTGGATTTTGTGATGACCTCAGGAAATCTACTTAACTTGAAAAGCTTCATCAACGTTGGGGAATTTTTATCTATTTTGTTCATAGATCATGTTGATCATGAATATTGTTTACGGTTGAGGTCAAACGGGTATAAAATTTTGGAAGCAAAACATATTCATTTAATTCATTCATTAGGACGGTTATCAAAAGTTAACATTCTTGGAATTATCAAATTCAAATTTGTTTCTCATAGCCCAATTCGACTTTATTATGTTGTGAGAAATGGGTTTTATGTTGCCCGAAAATATAAAAAAGTATTTCCGGAGTTCAGAAGATTAAGCAACAAGCTAGTGGTTAAAGAATTTGTGAAAATTCTTTTTGAACAGAATAAATTAGAACGTTTAGAAATGTTTTTTTTAGGCATTAAGCACTTTAGAAGTTCAAGGATGGGGAAATTTGATATTTAAATTAAGATGACTAACCCATACTATATCTATATAATTTCATTTCTATTTTCTTTATTGGTTTATGCTTTAGGATGGTCAGATTTATTTCCCATTCTGAAGACTAACGTTATTATTTTTTTATTCATCACGTTTATCGCAGCGTTAACAGCAGGTTTTGTTTTTCAGAAAAAGAGGTTTTTACAAAACATCAAAATTGAGTACAACTCCAAATTACTTGGAATAGTTTCATTTATCATTTTCTTGTGGGTAATTGAATTCGCCAATAATAGAGGAATTCCATTGATTTTAATACTGGGAGGGCAGGAGTTTGACTATATGAAATTTGGAATTCCCACTCTTCACGTTTTCATTGTAACGTTTACTTCTTTCTTTTCGATTTTTTTGTTTCATGTTTATCTCTCGACAAAGAAAAAAAAGGCACTTATCTATTATTGTATTCTCATGATCATGCCCCTGTTGTTGTTTAATCGGGGTATGTTTTTAATTAATGTTGTCTCCTCGGTTTTTGTATACCTTCAATTTGTGAAACGAGTTTCGATGAAAAGACTTCTGGCGCTTGGAGTTTTTTCAATTATTGTTTTGTATCTATTTGGAGTCCTCGGAAATATTCGCTCAACAAAAGCACAAAGGCCCGATTCTTTAGTTTCTAGCGAATATGTCCTTGGCATTGGAGGCGCAAATCCGGATTTCGTAAATAGCCCAATACCTAAAGAGTTCTTTTGGTCATATCTATACATTGCATCACCAATCGGAAATTTTCAATTTAATATAGATTCTAAGAATAAACGTGAACTCAGCCTTAGAAATTTTATCCTTTTTACTGATAACGAATTTATTTTTGATTTCATCTCTAAGAGATTTGATGTTTTGTTCGAGGAAGAACGCGAAACCTGCATTAAATTTATTGAATCGTTGTCAGTGGCGACTGTTTACACAAATAGTTTTATCTACTTTGGTTGGGCAGGATTGATTATTATGAGTTTTTTCATCATTGCTTTTCCAATTTTTTATTTGGGATTAATCAGGAAGAATAACACTTTTTATGTTGCATCTACGTCTATTTTATGTTCATTGTATCTCTTTCTTATTTTTGACAATATGTTTGCGTTTACCGGGCTAAGTTTTCAATTAGTTTATCCTTTGGTCTTTAATAGAATTTATAATCTTAAGTTTAAATTGTAATATCGGGTTGATTGATAAGTATGGGCTCATCGAATATTTCAGTTGTTATCCTCACGTACAATGGGGAAAATTATTTGCCTCAGCTTTTAGATAAGCTGGCGGTACAATCGGTAAAGTTTGAACTTATAATTATAGATTCAAGCTCTTCGGATTTAACTCATACTATTTTAAAGACTCGAGGGGTTGATTATGTAATCATTCCAAAAAATGAGTTTAATCATGGAGGAACTAGAAATCTTGCCTTGAATTACACAAAGGGCGACATCGTAGTTTATTTAACTCAGGATGCTATTCCACATGATGAGTTTGCAATAGAGTATATTGCGAATGGACTGCTAAAAGAGAACGCTGCGATCGCCTATGGAAGACAACTCCCATATCCAAACTCGAGTGTTTTAAGCACATTTGCTCGATTAGCGAACTACCCAGCGAAGAGTTTAAATAAAAATAAATCATTAATACCCAAATTAGGTATTAAGACATGCCATTTGTCAAATTCATTTTCGGCATACAAGGTAGATGTTCTCAAACAGCTTGGTGGCTTTCCCAAACATTGTATTATGTGCGAGGATGTGTACGTAGGAGCCAAAGCAATTCTGGAAGGATATTCTATATATTACCATGCAGAAGCGAAAGTAATGCACTCGCATAATTACACAATCGCAGAAGAGTTTAAAAGATATTTTGATATTGGAGTTTTTTATAACAACGAATATTGGATTTTGAAGAATTTTTCCAAAGCTGAATCTGAGGGAATTCATTTTATCGTAAATGAATTTAAATTCCTCAGCACTAAAGGAAAATGGTATCTCATACCTGAGTGGATGATTCGAACGATGAGTAAATACCTTGGTTATCGCTTAGGGAAAATAGAAAGAAAACTTTCAAACAACTTTAAGAAAAGAATTAGTATGCATAAATATTATTGGATTTGAAAGTCTCTGAGAGAGTAAAAACGTAAGTATTAAAAATTTTAGAGTGAATTATGTTTAGTTGTATAATATTTGGTGGCGCTGGTTTTGTAGGAACCCACCTGGCAAAGTCTTTTTTAGAGAGCGGAACATTTACGCACGTGCATATTGCGGATATCAGGAAATCCTCTTTGGATGGAATGCAAGGAATAACCACGTCACTTACCGATGTTCGTGATCGTATTCATATAGAAACCATACAACAAACTCCGGATTGGATATTTAATTTTGCTGCCATTCATAGGGAGCCAGGGCACAAGCCTCATGAATATTTTGATACAAATATAAATGGGGCAAAAAATATTTCATCATATGCCGAAAGTTTGAAATGCAAAAATATTTTTTTTACAAGTAGTATTGCGGTCTATGGCCCAACCCATGACCCAACAGATGAGGCAAAACTACCCTCTCCGATAACACCATATGGTGGATCAAAGTATCCTGCAGAATTGATCCATCAAATATGGTTGGAAAAAGGTAATAATAGGAGACTTGTTATTACTAGACCTGGCGTGATCTATGGACCTGGAGATCCTGGTAATATTTTAAGAATGATTCATGCAATAAGGAAAGGATATTTTTTCTTTCCCGGTTCAAAGAAGATTCATAAATCGTATGCGTATATCTATGGTTTTATTGATAGCATTCATTTTATGATGGAACGTAGTGAAAGGTTGCTTATATATAATTATGTAGAAACGCCAACAGAAACAATTGAAGAGATAGCCGAAATAATAAAGAAACATATGCATAGCAGGGCGCCAATTATTTCTTTATCGCCTACTTTGCTTATGCCTATTGCCAATCTCCTTCAAAAATTAAAAAAGGGGAACAACCCAATACATCCTGTGCGGGTTAAGAAAGCTGGAACACCTACACATATTATTCCAAAGACTTTAATGGATTTGAATTTTAATTTTGAATACAGTTTTGAAAAATCGTTAATTCATTGGATGAGAATATCTAATGGAGATTTCAAATAAAGGCTGATTCGAATTTACGATTCTTTTGTAAAATTCTGGAGTAGGAAAGAATAGAAAAAAGAAAAGAAGATTATTCCTTTTTGTCTAAGAAGGATTGATTCAATTAAACAGAATAAAAGACATATCATTACAAAACTGAAGACAAGAAAATCCCCTTCCTTCATAGCTCTAATAAGGGGTAAAGCAAATATTAAAAGGAGGATACAAAAGCCAGGAATTCCAACATCAAGAAGAGTGGAGAAAAACTCATTATGAGGATTAAGTGAATCCCTTAGCCCCCAGACGAACTCATGTTTTGCATAAGTATTCTCCAATGCTTTTTGTCCGCCTGCTGTTCCGTAACCAAAGATTGGACTTTCTTTAATTGTTTCAATAGCAGATGACCAAATAGCAAGGCGGTATCCTGTACTAGTCCACAAGTGCCCATATTTTTGCTTATAATCAAAGTTGAAAGATATTGAGAAACGATCCTTTAAAAATGGGAATTTATAAATACTGATAGGGATAATGAGAACAATACATATCAACAATATGATTACTGAGAATTTATTCCTGGCTTGCCTGCTACATATCCATAAAATAGTAGTTAGTATAAGAGTAATAACTCCAATCTTGGACGATATCATTACTATAAAAAAGGCGATGTATAGCGGGACGGCAATTTTTATAAAAGGTTTATTAATCAATGGAGTGGTCAGCGATACTATGAATGCTAGATTACAAAACAGACTTAAATAAATAGGATCTATATCAACAGGATCAGTAAGGAAATTATAAGCAAAATAATAATATACCCGATCTGGAGTTTGAACTATGTAAGTTTTGTGAGTTATAATATTATAAATCGCTGTCCCAAAACAAACAAAGGAACATACTAAACAAAAACAAAGGAATAAAAACAGAAGGGCGTTAAATTCATTTTTTGATACTTGCCTTTTAAACAAGAAGGTTAGGGGTAATAAAAGAAGCGAAGATTTCCTAATGATTAATTCAAAAGCTATTTTCTTCTCGGTACTGTATGCAAAACCGATGATAAAAAGTAAAAGTAAAATTATTGGTAACAATAAAATGAATGTTCCGCTCCCCTTCTCTTTCTTTAAGAAGTAAATAAAAAAAGAATAAATAAAAAGAAGAATAACGGAAACACTTGTAAATCCAGCCGGCAAAAACAAACCTAAAATTACAAATGCACATAGGCCAGCAAAAACAGATCCAAATGTAGGTAAGGTTTTAAAAGTTCTCATTTAAAGCATCGACCGATCAAAGGAACAATAATATCTTTTCTTTTTACCAGTTTTTGCACAAAGGAATTCACACTCTTTTTTCCTGTATTAGAAACATTTTGATGGTGACGTCTATACAGCACGAGTGGATCATATACTATTTTTGTTCTAAAGTAAGCTTCTGACACCATAGCAATCCAATAGTCATGATTTTTGATTCTTTTAGGAAAAGGTAAAGATTTTTCTAGAACTTTTCTATTAAAGGCCATGCAGCACCCAATGTATGGGCTAGTCCTTAAAAAAAGATTGCGAATAAGCCCAGTTTTTCCATCAACATTTTTTAAATAAGACTCAGAGATAATGTTTAGTCTTTGGTCAACTATTTTACAATCACTAGAAACAAAATCATTAAGTTCTAAGTGTGATTTTAGAACAGCAACTTTATTTGGTAGCCACACATCATCTTGATCACACAAAAAAATAATTTCTCCCTTTGAAATTTTTAATGCATTCTCAAAATTCTGAACAGGATTTCTAAACTTGTTGTTTTCATGAATTTTTATCCTCGGGTCGCCAAATGATTTTGTCAAATTTACCGTTTCATCAGTAGATGAATCATCGGAGATGATCAATTCATCATTTGAATTCAATTGATTTAAAATCGATTGGATTTGTTGTTCAATATATTGCGATCCATTATAGGACGCTAAACATACCGATATCATAGAATTAAAATTTGTTTAAAACGGTGATTTTATAATTATTTTGATTATAAAATGAAATTTTAGACTTAATGGACATAGTATTTAAAATATTCAATCTTTAATGAAAACTTTGTCGCAGTTTGCAATTAACTCCAAATTTTGGACATTTTACATAAATTTACTAACCTTAAGATGCTTACCACGAGTTTCATCCAAATCTATGCGTTATTCTAAAATTTTTATAGGTTCAATTTTTATCTTAGCCTTCTTTCTACCAGTCTCTCAATTAATAAGCGTGCGATTACTTTTGGTTATCTCTATTCTTGCACTTTTTACTAGGCAGCCATTTAATTTAAGGAAGAAGCTCCTTAAGTCTTGGCATTTACTTTTTTATTTACTCGTACTAACTATAGGGTTATTTAATTCAACCGACATCAACCAAGGATTAAAAGTACTTGAAACAAATTTTTGTTTTTTAGCTATTCCCCTTATATTAGGCTTTATGAAGTCTCTTGACGAGAGATTTCTTTGTAATATCCTCTTTTCTCTTCTTCTTGGCATGTTTTCAGCCTCCTTGCTGTGTCTCATTTATGGAATTTACTCTTGGTCAATAAATGCTGATACTAGTGCATTCTTCTTTTATCAATTTACCAACATACTCGATTTTCAACCTACCTATTTCGCTTACTTTTTATGCTTTGGCATCAGTGTTCTTCTTTACTTCAATTATTATGGAATAGGCAAATTCCCCGTTTGGGCAAATACGATCACAATCGGATTTTTCTTTGTCATTCTTATGCTTACTGCTGGCAGGACTGCATACATTGCCATGTTGTTTGTTTTTGCGTTTTTTATTTTAAAATTTTTGTTCGAAGAGGAACGCCATTCTAATACAACATTAACCTTTGGAATTTCCTCCATCCTATTAATTAGTATGCTCCTGATCAATTATCTTGATATTAATTCAAGCCTCAATTTATCAGAAAACAATAATGATTACTGGGAGCGTCTGGCCTTATGGAAATCTGGTCTATTAGCTAATACTAATTTTCTGTTTGGAGTAGGTACTGGGGATTATAAGATTATTCTGAATGATTATTTTCTTCATCACGGACTCGCCCAATACGCTAAAGAAAATTTCAATACCCACAATCAGTTTATTCAATCATTCCTTTCAAATGGCTTAATTGGAGTCATTTCCCTTCTGATATTGATGGGGCGTCCCCTTTACCTCTCTGTTAAACGGCAGAATGTTTTGGGTATAATGACCTTTTTTTCCTTTTTTATTTACGGAATAACTGAAGTATTTCTTGGGCGTTATCAGGGAGTAGTCTTTTTTGCATTTTTAAATCAAGTTTTTGTAACTCATTATTTATCGGAGGAACAAACAAATGATTCTAAAAGAATAAAATAAATTAGTTTGATATTTGTTAATACATGTCAGGCCTTGTAAGAACTGTCTTTATAATTGGAGATTTAATCCTCCTAAATGTTTCAATACTTCTTTCTTATAAGTTTAAGAACGATACTTGGGCAATTACTACAAGCGATGCCATCTACCTCTTGGTCTTTAGTAACCTATCTTGGATCTATTTAAATCTGGTATCAAGTCCCTACCAAGTTAGCAAAGGATGGAGAATGTCGAGGTTAATCAAAAGTCAACTGGCCTTTCTATTCGTTCATCTTTTAGTGGTGGCCTCTTTGGTTTTCTTTTTCAAACGAAATTACACCTTTCTTCAGTTAGCGCTTATATACCTCTTTTTCGTGCCTTCTTTTTTTGCCTGGAAAATAATGATTTTCTATTTCCGTAATGTATTTACCCAACAAGTACCTATAAAAAATTACATACTGCTTGGTCGTAACCCAATTTCGAACGAAATAAGAAAGAACTATTTACTTCATCCGGAACTAGGCTATAGTTTTAAAGGGTACTTCGAATTTGAAGGAAATGATTTTGAAATTGATCGAATTGGTTTCTTCTGCGCAGAAAGGGAAGTGCATGAGATTCAAATTTGTGCACCAGAATTGAAGCAACAGACACTTCGATCACTAGTCAATTTTGGTCTGGATTCGCTCATAAAAGTGAAAATCATTGCTATTTCAAATGCCCGACCACAATCCATTCAATACGATAACCAAGATTTTGCGGAGGGAAGAAACATTTCGGCAATTCCGCTTGATGAACCGGTCAATCAATTCTTGAAAAGGATTTTTGACATACTCTTCGCATCTATTTTTCTATTATCAATAATGTCTTGGTTATTGCCTATCCTAGCAATAATTATTAAAATCGATTCAAGGGGTCCCGTATTTTTTCGTCAATTGAGAAGCGGTAAAAGAAATACACCATTCCATTGTCTTAAATTTAGGACGATGAAAGTCAATCAAGATGCGGATCAAAAACAGGCCACAAAGGATGATCCAAGAATAACCAAATTGGGCAACTTCTTGAGAAAAACCAGTCTAGACGAATTCCCTCAATTTATAAATGTTTTTATGGGATCAATGTCTGTAGTAGGGCCTAGACCGCACATGCTCAAGCATACCGAAGAATATGGAAAGTTAATTGATAAATTTATGGGAAGGCATTATGTAAAGCCTGGGATCACTGGCCTCGCGCAATGCTTAGGCTATCGTGGAGAAACTAAAACTTTAACTGACATGGAAAATAGGATAAGGATGGATCGATACTATATTGAAAACTGGTCTTTCTTTTTTGACATGAAAATTATTTTTCTCACCGTAGTAAGTTTACTACGGGGCAGTGATAAAGCTTATTAAAATCCCAGGCAAAAAATGACTCTTAAAAGCGATTTATACCCACTATTTTATTCTGCAACTTCCAAACGTAAGCCGGCCCAACGAACTGCTTATCCTAACCTTCTATCCAATTTTTGGCTTGGTGCTCAAAGCAAAGGCAAAATCTCCTCAAGAGCATCTATTACATAATCAGGATTGGCGCTCGTTAAGTGTTCTCTCGTTTGCGCCCCGGTGGTAATCCCAATAGTCAAAGCACACTTTGCATTTTTCCCTTCTTCAATGTCGATGGTTGAGTCACCAATTTTCACCACTTGGTCAGTGTGGGTCAACTTCAATTTCTCCTTGGCAAGGTCGATCATATCCGGATTCGGTCGGTTGTGTTTCACCTGACTTGCCGTCACCATCAAATCAAATTGGTTACCTTCTGTCCATCCTACTTTCTTTAAAATGGAGTTGGCGGTATCCGAATCATATCCGGTATTTAACACCACATAAATCCCTTTCTGTTTCAGTTGAATAAAGACTTGTTCAGCGCCAGGTTGTGGCTTGATCTCAATCGTGTCGTAGGCAACTTCCAGGAAGATTTTAAAATCGCTGAATATTCGTTTAATGATTTCTTGGTCATCAATTTTGAAATACCGAATCAATATGTCTTCAATCGCTTTCGATTTTTCTTTCCCCGCGCCTTCTAAAAGTACGTCCTCAAGGGAAAGATCGTAACCGTGTTTCTTTATTGCTTTTACAAGTGTTTTATACACTACATTGTTTTCATCAATGACGGTTCCCGCCATGTCAAACACTACCATCTTAATCATAGGGTGGCCTTAGCTTTTTGTTTCAATTCGGTCAAATCTATTATCGGTTTGTTTATCTCCTTGGCCATTTCATCCCAGTGGCGCAAACGGATACTTACTTGAAACAGAGAATCTTTTTCAAAATCTCTGGCTTCTTGTTTAGTCATCTTGCCACCCTGAAACTCCAGCGTTTTTTTACTGGCATCAGACAACTTGTTGTAATAATCTGGAGAGATGAAGGTAAGGTAGCGTTTGGCTTGCACATGATTCTCAACCAACTTCGCTATCCGTTCAGGAAAGCCTTTCTCTCGCAAAAAGTCTGCACCTATTTTTTCATGGCTTTTTACACCAAAGCCACCCATATTATTCTCCGCGTTGGCCATCACACAGATGTGGCCAATGTCGTGAAAGAAGGCGGCCAACACTACTTCATCATCGTACTTTTCATCAATGGCCAATTGGGCAGCCTGCGACATGTGTTCCAATTGCGAAACAGGTTCTCCGATATAGTCCGCACTTCCATATTTTTCGTATAGGGCAAATAACTCTTCTACAATTTCGTCTTTATTTTTCATCACTGCGGGAAGGTTGAGGTTTCAATTTATTGCAAAGAGCTAATCACATAGACACATATTGCACATAGAAATGCACACATAAATAAATGCAAGTGCCTATGTGAACGCTATGTGGTCTATTTCCTATGTGGTTCATTTATTTCTTAATGAATTGGCTTAACGTGGCGACATTGATCCCTCAACGATTAATTTTCTTTTATCGCTAATGCCGTTCTGAAGGCAATTCCTTTTCGATAAAAATAAAACATGGATCCAGCCATCAACAACGTTCCGGCCACAGAAATTAAATATCCCGTTGAGATGAAAAAATCCAACCAGCTGACTTTTGCTAATCCAAATTCTTTAATGAACAAAACGCCTACACTGCCGAGGTAGCCAAAGGAATCGGCTACATACATGATAAAACCGACTGTGCCCGTATAATGAAATGCCGCAATCATCCGATCGAAGAAGATGCTATTGAACGGAATGTAGCCGAGGTAAAGACCAAGGCCAATTAAAACCATCCACGTGGGTGCAGGAATACGATTTTCCGAAAACAAAAACGTGGCGACACCCAACAAGATCATTCCAAAAATGATAATAGCGTGATTGATCATGAGTGCCGTTTGATTGTTCTTGATAACAATTAAACTACCCATCACAATCAACACCATGAAAGAAATAGGGATTTCTGTGGTGGTAAAGATTTGGGGGGAATTTCCGTAGCCGAGCGATTTCCAGACTTCTGCCGAATAATTATCACGCAAGTCGCGGAAGACGGTCATCAACATGTAGGCGAGCACAAATAAGATGATGCCGGGCAAAAAGGTGGCGATAAATTGTTTGCGTTCTCCTTTGTTCATCGGCTTTCTTCGGGTCCGTAGTTCCTCGTCTTTTAAAGAAGGAGGCGGAACCTGATTCAGCAGGTATAAGAAAATGAACAACGGAATGATAAACAACATACTGGCTACAAAGGGCATCCACAATTCGCTCACACCCCAGTCGCGCATCAAAAATCCACCTACCGTTTTGCACAAGCCAGCGGAGAAAATAAAACTGACGGAAAGCCCTGCGCCCAGCACTTCTGTAAAACGTCTGCCTTCGAGATACCCAAAAACCATTCCCCAAATCATGCCGAGTGGAAGTCCGTTGGTAAATAAAAAGATGATATTATATGGTGGTGGCACAATAGCAAATAAAAGCCATGACCCAATGGCGATGCCTACCATGATTAAAATTCCGACTGATCGGGAAGACGCTTTTAGTTCTGAAATGATTTTGATGCCAATAAATTTGGACAGCGCATAACCGACCACCTGAAAGATCACCAGCCAACTTTTGTAGCTGACGTTCCAATATTCCATGCCTTGAAAGGTGGCAGCAGAAAATGTTTTTCGAAAAGAGTATACACACGTATAAAGGCAAAAAGCAGAACCGGCTGCATAAATTGAGAACCAAACCCCATTGGTTTGCTCAAGCCATCGGGTGATAGTAGATTTAGAGCCTGGAATTTGCATCTTGAAAATTGGTAATTGAATGTTTACTTACGATTAATGCGTTGTTACGTTTTTAGTTTTTATTTTGAACGGTAAACTTAGAAAAGAATGAACAAAGAAAATACGGCTGATCTTGCCATCGTAGGCGCGGGCATCGTAGGCCTTGCCCATGCCTATCATGCGCTGAAGAAGGGTCTGAAGGTAGTGTTGTTTGAGCGTGAACAATTTGCCGTGGGTGCATCGGTGAGAAATTTTGGCATGATCTGGCCGATTGGCCAGGTGCCAGGACAAGGCTTAGAGATTGCCCTGCGAAGTAGAGCACATTGGATGGATCTTGCGAAGGAGGCTGGCTTCTGGTTGAACCCAAGCGGATCGCTCCACGTAGTTTACCATCAGGACGAATGGGATGTATTGAATGAATTTGTAAATCTCTATTCAAACGCCCCTTACCAAGTACAATTACTCACAGCAGATGAAGTACTTAAGAAATCCCCGGTTGTAAATCCGAAGGGCTTGATTGGTGGACTGTGGAGCAGCACGGAATGTGTGGTCAACCCGCGTGAAGCCGTACGAAGAATTCCGCACTACTTACAGGAAAAATTTGGGCTTGAATTGCGGTTTGGCCAACAAGTAAAGGAGATTTCTTTACCCAAGGTCGTGACTTCTACAGAAACCTGGAATGTTGATAAAGTAATTGTTTGTAGTGGAGCGGATTTTCAAACCCTCTATCCTGAAGCTTTTGAGCTACATGGGGTAACCAAATGCAAGCTACAGATGATGAAGGCCATTTCGTTCAATAAAAATTTTACAATCGGCCCCTCGTTGTGCGCTGGCCTTACACTTCGGCATTATCAGGCGTTTGCTTCTTGTCCTTCTTTAAAGAAAGTGGATGAACGGTACGATCGTGAGCTGAAAGAATTTAAGATGCATGGCATACATGTCTTGCTATCTCAGAATAATGAAGGTGAGTTGATCATTGGAGACTCGCATCACTACGGCTCAACCCACGAACCGTTTGATAGCGAAGTGGTGAATAAAATCATTCTTAACTATCTGGAGACGTTCATAAACCTTGGAGATTATAAAATAACAGAGCGATGGCATGGCATCTATCCAAAGCTTTCCGGAAAGCTCAATTTGGTGGTTGAACCTGAACCGAACGTAACGGTGGTCAACGGACTGGGTGGCGCGGGCATGACTTTGTCATTTGGTTTGGCAGAAGAGGTCATTCAAAATTTGCATTGAGGGGTCGTGCCACCGCTTTGAACCGTAGCACGACTATCCTATTTGAAATAGTGAACTCGGTTTTTATCTCGCTTTGAGAAAGTAAAAAACAAGCATTACAGCTTTCCCTTTGCTTTTATTCACCGGCATATGAGGTTTTGATGCATCAAAATAAAGGGAGTCGCCTTCTTCTAAAAGAACAATTTCATCATCGATATGATATTCGCACCTTCCGTGGAGCATGTATTTAAATTCATGACCGTCAGTGATCGTTGCCTTGCTTTCAGATTTAGGCAGCACCGTGAGCAGGTAGGTTTGCATCCGGCACTCAGGCAGCATCTGCGAAAAAATAAATTCGTATTCAAAACCCGACCGATCTTCTTTTTTTACTGAACCGTAGTCGCTTTTCTTTAGGTGCAGAAAATTTTTCCCTCCGGGAAATGAACCGATTTCAAAAAAATCTTTTGGGTTTGTGTTGAGTGCTTTTGCTAAACTCATGAAAACTGGCAAGGACGGAATGGTTCTTCCGTTTTCTATTTTAGACAGCAGCCCTTTACTAAGCACTGTTCGGTTACTTAAATCTTGAAGCGTAATGCCTTGTCCAAGACGTATCTCTTTGATTTTTTTGGCAATTCCTCCTGTTAATTCAATATCGATCATAAGCAAAGTTTACTCTTTGTCAACATTTAGGTTCTTGGTAAAGAACGCAACTGATTGTTACCTCTTCGTTAAGCATAATTGATGTTTTAGATATGCGACTTTCAACTTTGATTCATTTGGAATTATCCCATTGTTATTGGAGGAAAATACTTCCCCTCTTTTTTAATAGGTTGATAACGATCGCCTAAAGCCAGCATCGCAGTGGTTTGCAATTTTTGGCGCTCAAATAAACTAAACCAAATTATTGTATGGAAAGTATTCTACAACAAAAAGGGAGGAATTACAATCAGATCGCTGTCTGGTTGATTCTGCTCTTCCTAATTGGAGTCAAGGGAGCCATGGCTCAAATCTCCGTTTCCGGGAAAGTTATTTCGGGAGAAGACAACAGCCCACTGCCGGGGGTGAATATTGTCGTCAAAGGCACGTCCGGTGGTACTGTTTCAGGTGCTGACGGAAATTATTCCCTGTCTGCGTCTGGTGCTAACGATGTGCTGGTTTTTTCATTTGTAGGATTTGTCAGGCAGGAAGTTTCGGTGGCAAACCGCACAACCATTGACATCACACTTGTGCCAGATGCAAAACAACTTTCTGAGGTAGTAGTAACGGCACTGGGCATTGAAAAAGATGCAGCCAAACTGGGCTATTCAGAGCAAAAAGTTTTGGGTAGTGATTTGGTAAAGGCTAGAGAACCTAATGCACTTAATTCCTTGGTTGGAAAAGTTGCAGGGCTTACCGTTGGCGCCTCCTCTGAAATGCTGGGCGCACCTCAGCTGGTGCTTCGTGGAGAAACCAGTTTGTTGATTGTAGTGGATGGTGTGCCGGTGGTTTCTGATACGTGGAATATCAGTCCTGATGATATTGAGACCTACACCGTTTTGAAAGGTCCCAATGCGGCTGCACTTTACGGATCAAGAGGAAGAAACGGAGCAATTTTGATCACTACCAAGCGAGGGACTAAAGATAAAAGAGGTTTCTCGATTGACTTCAATTCCAGTACAATGATGGACAAAGGGTTTTTGACGATCCCCAAAGTACAAAACGATTATGGTCCTGGCGAATACAACTCTTATAAGTTTGGTAATGATGTTTTCGGCCAACAAGGTGGGTACAATCAAAACGACTATGATATCTGGGGGCCTAAGTTCAATGGACAATTAATTTCTCAATATGACAGTCCGGTAGATCCCAATACCGGCATACGCCAAGGTACACCTTGGATTGCTCGAGGGAAAAACAATTTACAGAATTTTGTTCAGGCAGGGATTTTGTCTACCAATAACATTGCCCTATCCTCTAAGAATGATAAAGGAGATATTCGTGTTTCGTTTTCACAAACCTATCAACGCGGCATTGTACCCAACACCCAACTAAACATTTCGAATTTTAACATTAGCATGGGGTATAACATTACACCAAAACTTAGAATTGAATCCAACCTAAATTACAACCGCCAATACACACCTAATTTTCCGGATGTAAGTTATGGTCCGAATAGCATTATCTACAACATCGATGTGTGGGGCGGAGCAGACTGGAATATTAATGACTTGAAGAACTACTGGCAACCTGGCAAAGTAGGTATTCAGCAATTGAATTATGAATATGTGCGCTATAACAATCCCTGGTTCATGTCTAAAGAATGGCTTCGCGGTCATTATAAAACTGATATTTACGGCTTCCTTGCTGCAAAATATACCATCAACAGCTGGCTTAAGGCGTCTGCCCGTTCAATGATTACCAGTTGGGATTTGTTCAGGAATGAGAAATTTCCTTTTTCAGCCGATGTATATGGTCGCGAACAAAAGCTGGGCGATTACCGGGAAGACAGACGGTCGCTCTTTGAAAATAATACAGATATGCTCCTTAGCATGGATAAAAAAATAACACCAGATTTTAATATTAGTGGTTTGATCGGAGGGAACTTGAGGACCTACATGTTCAATGAATCTTATGCCACAACGAATTATCTTAATGCTCCAGGAGTTTACAACTTTTCAAATTCCAGAAACCCGGTTCAGGTTTATGACTATACGGCACCTATGCAAATTGCAAGTGGTTATTATTCTTTTGATTTCTCTTATAAGAATTATGTAAACCTTAGCACCACGGGGCGGTATGATAAATTTTCCACTTTCTACAAAGGAAACAACGGTGGGTTTTATCCTTCGGTTGCGCTAAGCTCTGTCTTAAACGATTACCTGCCAATCCCTGCTGCCATATCATTCTTGAAGTTGCGTGCCTCTTATGCCAACGTGAAAAATGCTTTTACGCAATCAACCATTGGCCCAGCCTGGAGTGCATTAGGCTTGGCCAATCCGTTGAGTTATGGCTCTACCTATAGTTCCGTTTACGATGGTCCAGTGTACAACAGCAACACCTATGGTATTTCCAAAGTTTACAACGGCTCGAATGCGGCCTATTATACCAATACATTGGCTTCAACCAATTTAAAACCAAGTTCGAATGCCTCCATGGAAGCTGGTTTTGATATCAAGTTTTTAGATAACCGATTAGGATTTGACGCAACGGGATATATTGCCACACAAGGCCCAAGTATTGTGACATCACAATTTAGCCAAGCATCAGGGTTTAATGGAGGCCTCATCAACGGTATCAAGACCCAAAAAAAGGGATTAGAACTTACACTAAGTGGCACGCCTATTAAAAGCAGGGATGGACTTACCTGGAATGTGCTCGTGAATTACTCCAAATACGTGCAGACTTATAAGGAGTTTTATAATGGACTTGCTTCTGTTAATGGTGCATTTTTGGGAGGTGTTTATGGCGGAGCGGATAGCCGCAAATCCTATAACATTGGAGACCGAATTGATAATTTGTATGGCTATAAATTCTATCGCACAGGTGATGGGCAAATTATCCATGATGGAACGGGGCAGATCTTTGCCAACAACCGTGTCGCACAGTTGTTAGGGCACTCTAATCCAGATTGGGTTTGGTCAATCGTCAATACATTTAACTACAAGAATTTCACCTTCAATTTTCAATTTGACGGACGCGTGGGTGGGGTAGGTGTCGATTACCTTTATAAGAAACTACTTCAAGGTGGCCGTGAAATTTCTACAGTTCAAGGAGCGTATGGAGCGGCTCGTTTGGCTGAATTCAATGCAAATCAAAATGATGATCCAACCAAGATCACTCCTACATATACAGGGAAAGGCGCGATGATTACTTCGGGCACACCTAATGTAAATACCCAGGGTCAAATCACGAACTTAAATGAATTAACATTCGCCCCCAATAATGTTCCTTTTGCATTGCAAGACTATATTGGCCGTGAGGTAAGTTTTGATGAAAGAGTATTAATCAGCAAAACATTTGCAAAACTACGCCAAGTACAAATCACCTATAATCTGCCTTCTAGTTTGCTCAAAGGTAAGGGGATTACTAAAGCCAGTATTTCCATTGTAGGAAGGAACCTCCTTTATTTTGCAAAGCGAAAAGATATAGACTGGGATCAATATGTAGGCACGAACACGTCAGCTCAAAGCCTCCAGTCGCCTACCTTAAGAAGATATGGAGTGAATATTAATTTAACTTTCTAACGATTACAAATATGAAATTGAATACAATAAAAATAGCCATTGTGTTTGCACTTCTCCTATTGGGCGGATGCAAAAACTATGATGTCTTGGTAAAGAATCCCAATCTAGCAACCACGGTACCAGCTTCTTTGCTTTTAACTGGTGTACTCAATCAGATGGGTGATGATTTGGCGTGGACAAGTGCGCAGGAGTTTAATCAGTTCTATATCAGCACCTACACTTACTATGGCACGAATAACTATGATCAGTCACCATTTATCAATTCGTATTTTGGTGGATCGGGACCTAATGTTTCACAAAGCTATTACTTCACACTTGAGAATGTAGTGCGCATGGAAGCGGAAGCAGTAAATGCTGGGGCTACGGACACCAATCCTTACGCTGCCTTAGGCAAGTTTTTCAGGGCTTACTATTTTAATTTACTATCTCAAAAATTCGGTGACCTCCCGGCATCAGATGCACTTCAAGGTTCTGCTAACCCAACACCAAAATACGATAACCAAAAGCAACTGTACATTCAGATACTCCAGTGGCTTGATGAATCGAACACTATGTTTGGCCAGGTAATTGCAAAAAATGACGCCACGCTGGCCGGAGATATTTATTTGGGAAATAACCTGCAAGCCTGGCAAAAAGTAGTAAATTCTTTTACGCTTCGGGTACTCATCAGCCTCAGTCATCAAGCAGCTGATCCCGATTTAAATGTTAAACAGAAATTTTCTGCCATTGTTAATAATCCAGCGAATTATCCAATTCTGACAAGTAATTCTGATAATCTGCAGTTCTATTATAATTCTTCCTACAATCAGTATCCAAAGAACCCTGGAAACTATAAGCAAACGTATTCGCGCGAGAATATATCCGCTACCATTCTTAATTTGACAACTACTTTGAATGATCCAAGGACATACATAATTGCAACGCCAGCCCCCGCTCAACTGGCCGCAGGCAAAACCATAAGCGACTTCTCCGCCTATGTGGGCGCAAACCCAGGAGATGATATGAGTCTTTTAGGCATTAATTCGCAAGCCGGTGTATACTCCTTTGAAAATGAATTACGCTACGCAAGTACGTATGATGGATCGAATTGTGAGCCTCCAATTATCATTGGCTACCCTGAGTTATGCTTCAATATTGCCGAAGGCATTAATTTAGGTTGGGCCTCAGGTAACTCCGCTACTTGGTATGTCAAAGGCATTAAAGCTTCAATGAACTTTTTAGGTATCCAAGACAACGCGGTTATCACCATTGGTGATAACTCGCAAGTTGTATTGGGTTCCGTAACCGTTTCGTTATCGAATTATTTGACGCAAAGTTCTGTACAATATCAAGGCGATAATGCTACAGGTCTAAGTCAAATTCTAACCCAGAAGTATATTGCCTTCTGGCAAAATTCAAACTGGGAGGCATTCTTCAATCAACGAAGAACAGGAGTGCCTGCTTTTCTTACTGGGCCAGGTACTGGAAATAGTCAAAAAATCCCGTTGCGGTGGCAATATCCGTACGGAGAAGCCACGGCCAATGCGACAAATTATAAAGCAGCCGTTCAGAATCAATTTGGAGGCACTGATGATCTCAATGGTAAAATGTGGATTTTACAATAGTTTTTTGTTTTAATGTTTAGGTTTTTCCGGGGCCTTCGTGTCCCGGATTTTTTCAAGCTATCTTTAACGAATCCTAAATCCTACCTATGAAAACATTATTTATCACCCTTCTTCTTTGCTTAAGCTTCTTGAGCTTAGTTTTCGCCCAAAAATTAAAAACAGAAAACGTAATCCTCATCACACTTGACGGCACCCGTTGGCAGGAGATTTTCACTGGTGCTGAACAGCGGCTAATCAATAAAAAATTCGTCAGCGACTCAGCCGGTCTTACCAAAAAATTCTGGAATGAAAGTCCAGAAAAAAGAAGGAAACTTTTAATGCCTTTTTTTTGGAGTACGATAAAACAACAAGGCCAGCTTTATGGCAACCGCACATTGGGCAACAAAGTGAATGTGACCAACAACCAATGGTTTTCCTATCCAGGCTACAATGAAATCCTCACTGGCTCAGCCGATAATGAACGGATTCATTCCAACGATAAATTTGATAACCCTAATAAAAATGTGTTGGAGTTCATCAATCAACAAAAAGGTTTTAGCGGAAAAATAGCTGCGTTTTCCTCGTGGGATGTCTTTCCATACATCATTAATTCCAAACGGAATGGAATATTGGTAAACTCAGGGATTGTGGAAGCGAAGGGCGATATCAACGCCAATGAAAAACTTCTCAACGAGCTCATGTATGAAGTGCCCAATCCGCTTGGTGATGTTCGGCTGGACGGTTTTACTTTTCATTATGGATTTGAGTACTTAAAGAAGAAGAACCCACGCGTACTTTATTTGTCATTTGATGAAACCGATGACTTCGCCCACGATGGTAAATATGATTTGTATTTGGAATCTGCCCACTACATTGATGGATTTATCAACAAACTATGGACATGGCTGCAGTCCAATGAAAAGTATAAAGGAAAAACAACTTTAATAATCACCACCGACCATGGCCGTGGAAACAAATCTGATGAAGACTGGCGACATCACGGTGGCAAGATGCCGGAATGCGATCAAATTTGGATGGCGTTACTTGGACCCGACACTCAAGCGTTAGGTGAAGTAAAAAGTGAGGAACAACTTTATCAAAACCAGATTGCTAAAACGTTGGCCGCCCTTTTAGGATTGGATTACACCAACGAACATAAGCCTGGTGATATCATTAAATCGGCAATGAAATAAAAAAATTAGTTGACAGTTGACAAAAATTCAATTGACAAAGAAGAGGTAAATAATAAAAACGAAATTATCAATTGTTCGCTTGTCAATTGTCAACTTTATTTAATTGACCTTAGTGCGAGCTGGATAAATCCTTGCTGCCCATCCGCCTCCATTCGATAAGTGAATCACCTGCTTATCCTTGGATGTCAGTTTCATTATTTTCCGGTTGTAATCGGTCGCCTCACGATCGGCATTAACCCCGTCTTGAAAAATTTCTGCTTCATAGTTGCCGTCCCCTAAGAAAGAGAAGTCAATCGTAAGGTCGCGCGAATTCCAATTACTCATCACACCAACGTACCAGGAAGCATTTTTCTTTCGGGCGATGGCCACAAACTCTCCGACCTTGCCATCGATGGCCGTGGTCTCATCGAAAGTGGTGGGTATCGAAGCCATGAAATGAGTACTCTCCGGCTCACGCAAATAATTGGTAGGATTGTCGGCCAGCATTTCAAATGGGGACTCGAATACAATATACATGGCCAGTTGGTGGCAACGTGTTCCTTGGCTCATCGGTGCGGAATTGATCGCCCTAAAGTTTGCTTTGTTAGCATTCTTCATCGCACCGGGAGTGTAGTCCATCGGACCGGCTACCATTCTTATAAATGGGATCGTGCAATCGTAAAGCGGAAAATCGGTATTCGACCATTTCGTGTTTTCCATCCCACGAACCCCTTCGATATTCACTATATTGGGATAGGTCCGTTGAAGTCCAGTGGGTTTGTAAGCCCCATGCAGATCCAACATCAATTTATAATCGGCCGCCTTTTTTGCCAAACGATAATAGAAGGCCACCATTTTTTGATCATCACGATCCATAAAATCAACCTTCAAGCCTTTTACGCCCAGCTTAGAGAAAGTTGAAAGCGCCAAATCCATTTTCTTATCTAGCGGAAGCCAACCACACCAGAGCCAAACGCCTACATTTTTTTGTTGCCCGTAGTCAATAATTTCTTTCAGATCGATGGCCGGCACTATTTTTAAAATGTCCCGGCTATCTGCCCATCCTTCATCCAAAAGAATGTTTTCGATGTGGTTGCTGGAAGCAAAATCGATGTAGTATTTGTAAGTGGCTGTGTTAATTCCAGCTCGAAAATCTACGTGCGAAATATTCCAATCGTTCCACCAGTCCCAGGCTACCTTACCCGGTTTAATCCAGGAAATATCAGAAAGACGTGATGGCGCAGCTAGTTTTTGAATCATATCGCTATTCAAAAGGTCTTTATCGCTTTCGCTGATGATGACCACGCGCCACGGAAAGTTTTTGGTACCCGCTGTCTTAGCAAGATAATTGGCACGTTTCATCACAAACGATTGAAGGTTATTATGGCCACCTTGCTTTTCTTCCGTTGGGTAGGGCGCAAATTTTCCATGCAACGAATTTGGGGCTGCTCCTGGCTGCAAAAATATGCCCGGATATTCTTCGAGATCAGCTTCCGTGAGCACCACTTTTTTCCCGGAAGGAAGCTCGATGAGCACAGGTGCAAAAGCTAGCGTATCTTTTACCATCTCCGACAACCGGATGTGTTGATAATTATTTTCGAAAGAGATTTCGTACACGTCTTTGTTGTGCGGATCGTTTGCATAGGGGATGTACGCCAAGTGATCGCCCGAGAAGTTAAAATTCGCTTCCTCCGAAAGAACAGTACTGGAATCTTTTTTTGACGTGACAAACCGATAGGCAACCCCATCGTTATAGGCTCTGAAAATTAGACTATAATCGCCTTTACATTTTAAGGTAAGCTGATTGTACTCGTCTTTAACGACACTCTTTTTGTAGTTGATCGCTGCAAAAGTGGTGTTCACCTTCTCTACTTTGGAGGAGATGATTTTAGCTGCACCACCCAATTTCCCATTCGCTAACGTCATCGAGATTGCCGAGGGCAGAAGCACCTTTTCTGAATTTTGCTCGATGGACCATTGAATGGACTCTTTCACATCAACGGTTACTTTTATTTTCCCGTCAGGTGAGCTTAGTGGGTAGGTTTTATTTTTTTGTGCCAGGAGAAGATGACCTGAGATCAAAATAAGAAGAAAGGAGAAATAAATTCTTTTGGTCATAGCTTTATTGTTTAATCTTTATTCATCAAATCCAGGGCGGATAAACTTTTCCATGTCGGGAAATTCATTTTCAAGTATTCCTTTTATTTTCTGAAGCAATGAAAGCGATTTTAAAATTGCATCTTCGCTGCGAGGTAAATGCTGCATCAAAAGTACCCATGCACTCATGCTCCGATCCATAGCGATCTTTGCTATTTTTGCCGACCCGTTGTAGTCGGTTTGAAAATTCTCTTCGATCGAATCATTTTTATCCAATTTTCCGGAAAGTGCCCGCTGAATTTTAACGTGAATAAAATGAAGATACCACTGGATGATTTCAATACAATCTTTAAAGGAATCTATGGCTTCTTCAATTTGACCCTCGGGAAGGATATTCAGTTCCGCTTGACGCACTATCTCCATTCTTTTGTCTTCGATTTCATTAGTAGTTTCAAACCACTTCCTTCCCTCATCAGCATATTGTTTAGAGAGTATGCTCAACGGATGTAGTGCTCTTCGTCTGCTTCTTTCCATCTGTTTCTTATCATCGTCAGGATCGGCATGAATGTTCTCCAAATCAATGCTGTATTCAGCAGCAGTTCTCTTTAAGCCCTCAAAAGCCTCTGTCAGGTTATTGCTGATGTTATCCCAAAATGCTTTGTTCGCCATGTCTTTTGCCTCTGGTGGCAAATCCGAAACCCGATCGTTCACAGCGCAACGAGCCGTAAAGTAGCATCGCTCGCACCAGCGATCGCAGTAATTGTGGATAAAAGGGATATTGCCTGAGGTACTCCTCATTGAATCTTTTATTCCTTTTGATTTTCGTCCATCCCTCTAAGATGAATAATGTCCGCCTGGTCTTTTGGTCGATTGGTAGCCTCTTTCTCTTTAAGCATATCCTTTCGGTGAATTACTTTAAAATGGATTCCGTTAAACTCACCGGATATTGCTCTTTCAAAGCACTGATCGAAATCATAAGATCCAAACGCCTTAAGACTTGTCATGGGATCAACGACAAATCCGGAGTTGCCGACTTTAAATTGTGTGAATCCAGCCACAAGTTGAAGTGATTTCGTCTTTTCAATCCCAGTCACACCATTTTCTGCCAAAACAATTTTTAGTTTTTCAATATTTTCAGGATCGTCCTTTATCCAAAGATCAAGGTCGTTCGTGGCTCTTACATAACCATGAAATGCCATCGCGAAACCACCTACCAGAAGATAGTTGACCTCCCATTTTTTCAAGCTTCTGAAAAATTGAAGGATATCGCTATCGCGAAAATCTATTGCAGACATGTTGGTATTATTAATATTAGCATTATTAAACGATACAGCCAGCTCATTCACTTTTGAAAATTGAACAATCCTTTCCTGATATATTTTAGATGCCATACACATGTATAATGAAATTCCTAAAAATCAATCAAACAACCCTTGTGTCCTCGGTCTTGGAATTTTCAAATGTTTATACGCCAGTTCGGTGGCTTCGCGTCCACGCGAAGTGCGCTTAATGTAGCCTTCCTGAATCAGAAAAGGTTCATACACCTCTTCAATAGTCTCGGCTTCTTCACCTACCGAAGTGGCAATGGTAGAAAGACCGACCGGGCCGCCTTTGAATTTTTCGATAATGGAACTGAGGATACGATTGTCCATATCGTCTAAGCCATTTTCATCTACATCAAGTGCTTTCAACGCAAGTTGTGCAATGGGTTTAGTAATGGTGCCGTTGCCTTTTATTTGGGCAAAGTCGCGGGTGCGTTTCAATAAATTATTGGCGATACGCGGAGTGCCCCTGCTTCTTCTGGCAATTTCAAAAGCGGCATCTGCTTCTATCGGAGTGACCAGAATCTCAGCAGAACGCTTTACGATTTTAGTGAGTAATTCAGAGTCGTAATATTCTAAACGGGCATTGATGCCGAACCGTGCACGCAACGGTGAGGTGAGAAGTCCTGCCCGTGTAGTCGCGCCAATTAATGTAAAAGGGTTTAGGTTAATTTGTACGGAGCGCGCATTCGGGCCGCTATCGAGCATAATGTCGATGCGAAAATCTTCCATAGCGGAATACAAATACTCTTCAACGATTGGATTTAAACGGTGAATCTCATCGATGAACAATACATCGTTGGTTTCTAAATTGGTAAGAAGCCCGGCTAAGTCGCTGGGTTTGTCGAGTACCGGCCCTGAAGTAATCTTAATGTGCGAACCCAATTCATTTGAAATGATGAAAGAAAGGGTAGTCTTGCCCAAGCCGGGAGGGCCATGCAGTAGCACGTGGTCAAGTGACTCATTGCGCTGTTTGGCGGCTTGCACAAATACTTTGATGTTGTCAGTAATTTTTTGCTGACCAGAAAAATCCTCAAAGGAAAGTGGACGCAATGCCTTTTCAATTTCTTTCTCGCCATTGCCTTGCCCTTCGGCATCGGCTTTTAGGTAATCTTCGCGCATAATTCAGTTTTCAAAGATAGAGATTATATCGAAGTATCTGATTTGACTATTGAGTTTACATTTCGTCCTGTGAGGAGACAGGCCGAGGTTTGGTAGAATTTTGAATTGTTACGAATGAAATTCATCCTTTTTGAGTGCATTTCAATTTGACGCTTATATGGTCTAATCCCTCACCCAGTTTCTCAATTCGATTACACCACTCGTCTGCCACCCTCTCCCCGGCGAGAGGGTTGAACAGCCTTACGTTAACGCAGAAACTCTTTGGGTGAGGGAGTGTGTATTTTTGAATTGCGCCTGGTTTTTTGAATACCGTTCCAGTCTCTTTATATTTACCCAAGGTATGGGGCAGCACAATTTCCTAAATAAAAAAATAGCAGAGTTAGTGGACGAAAACCACTTGATGGCGCATTTGCTGTATTCTTTTGGCATTCCTTTTTATGAATACCCCACGCAGACCCTCAAACAAGTCTGCCAAGAAAAGGGATTGGCTTCGGAGCGTGTGGAACGCGAGCTTGAAATTCAAAATGAAAATTTTAACGAAGCTGACCTTCCGCTTTTTTCCTATCGCATTGACGTGATCATTGAATACCTCAAACACGCCCATTACCTTTTCATCAAACAGAAGTTACCGTTCATCCATAAATTGGTTCAGAATTTTAAGGCTAATCATGTTGACTATTTGCAGTTGGAAGAGGATTTGAAGACACTTTTTCCTTTGTTCATGGAAGATTTCATTCAACATATCCAAGAAGAAGAGAATACGTTGTTTAACTATATCCATCGGCTGGAGAGGGCAAAGGCAGGTCGTTACCACCCAACTCGACTTTATCAGGCAATGGAGAAATTTTCGCTCCAAAATTGTGCGCTCGAACACAAAGACCACGATGATGAAATGGCCGGCATTCGCAAAATGACTAAAGACTATTTTCTCTCTCAAGATGCCCCGCTGCATGTGAAAGTAATTTACGCAGAGTTAATCCAATTCGAAAAGAGCCTTCAAATCCACGCCAAGATCGAAAATGAAATTTTGTTTCCGAAGGCGTTGCTGTTGGAAAGCCAGGTGAAAGTCATCTTTTTTGAAAAGGCGAAATGGAATTGACTTTTTAATTTTCAAAACTCCTGATGGGAAGAATCCTTGCGATTGATTACGGCTTGAAACGCACTGGGCTTGCCGTTACAGATCCCTTACAAATTATTGCCACCGGTTTAGAAACGGTTGAAACTTCCAGCTTGATAAATTTCCTGAAAAATTATTTCTTAAAAGAAGTGGTTGAAGAAACGATCATCGGCATGCCAAAAAAATTGAATAACCAGGATTCAGATACAGCCGCTTCGGTGAAAAAATTCATTCTTATATTCAACAAGAATTTCCCCGCCATGAAGATATCTGAAGTGGATGAGCGATTCACTTCCAGCATCGCTCAACAAACCATGATAGCCGGAGGAATGAAGAAAAAAGACCGCCAGGTGAAGGGAAATATAGACAGAATCAGCGCTACAATTATTTTACAAAGTTACATGCAAAGCAGAAATATCTAGTGCAGAGGTTATAAACGAGGCACTTTTAAAACGAAGAACAAACTAAAATTGTACTTCGTGCCTCATGCATTGTACTTCTTATTACCTTTGTAGTTTAATTTTTTACCATGGTTTATCCGATAGTTATGTATGGTGACGCAGTGTTGCGCAAAAAGGCAAAAGACATTGAAAAAGGGAAAGACATTCTTGCTTTAGTTAATGACATGTTTGAAACCATGAATGCAGCCCACGGTATCGGCTTGGCCGCTCCCCAGATCGGGAAAGGAATACGTCTTTTTGTGGTCGATGGCACCACGGTAGAAGATGAACCCACGCTTAAAGATTTCAAAAAGGTATTCATCAATCCGATCCTGTTAAAGGAAGAAGGTGACCCTTGGCTTTTTGAAGAAGGGTGTCTTAGTATTCCCAGCATTCGGGAGGAAGTAGAAAGACCAGAAAAAATCAGAATCCGTTACTTCGATGAAAATTGGAATGAACACGAAGAAGAATTTGATGACATGAAAGCCCGGATTATTCAGCACGAATATGATCATATCGAAGGGAAGCTTTTTATCGACTACCTCACGCCTTTAAAAAAACGGATGCTCAAAGGAAAACTAAACGATATCAGCAAAGGCGAAGTGGATACTGAGTATAGGATACTCGCGCCAAAACGGTGATTACTAAATCCAAAATTGCGAACTCAAAACTCAAGATATTTAGGGCATTCCTAGTTTACCTATTTTTTCTCTTTAGCTTAAATTCTGCCTTTGCTCAATCCCTAATTTCGGGCAAAGTTTTGGATCAATCCAAAAAACCGATTGCGTATGCCAACATCGGGATTCCCAACACAAGCATTGGCACAATCTTGGATGAAGACGGCTCCTTTTCTTTTATTCCCTCACAAAACGCAAAAGACACACTGCGATTTTCAGCCATCGGCTTTGCCAAAAGAAATGTTCCAATTTTAATAAATAAGCGCTCGGATTTTACTGTTTATTTAAAGGAAAGATCAATTCAACTAAAGGAGGTGACGGTTGTTTCGAAGAAAGAAAAAAACAAAACCTTTGAGTTGGGTAATCGAATCTTCAGGGGAGGTGTTTTGCAAACCGATACGTTGTATGCGGGTTCTGCGTTTGCGATTCTGATAAAAGCCAGCGATAAATCTCAAAAAGACTTTTCCTTTCCAGTCTATTTACAGAAGGCAAGGGTCTGGGTTTATTGAAATAATTTGCCTTCTTTCAAATAGCGCGCCAGGCTTTACGCCATCGACAGTCTAACACAATCTCCAGGAGAAGATTTGCTGGGCATAAGCATGGTCATGGAGTCCTCGATGAAAAACGGTTGGATGGAATTTGACTTTTCTAAATTAAATTTTTTGGTCACCAAACCATTTTACATTGCAGTTGAGCGCATCTTGACTTCGAGCGATCGAGAAAGGGTGGCCCGCGGCTATCAGGAGTTCATTCGCAAGCACCCGTCTAGATTAAAAATTGATACGGTATTAGTAGATGACAAAAAGCAGGTCAGAGAGCGACTGGGTTGGAGTGGTATTGATTTGCCGGGTACTTTCATTGGAATTGCAAATAATAAAAAAATAGAGGAACGAAATGTTTGCTACACGCGAAAAACGAGTTTCGATAAATGGGAGAAAGTAAAAGGAATTTTATCGGCAACGGTAACACTTAGCAATCAACCGCTTTCTGTAGAAGTAAAAACGCAAACTTCAAAAGAAAAGCCATGCAAAGAAAAAACGCCTGAATGCAAATCGACCCTATTGTGCCAAAAGTTTTTAGAAGATACGAATGTCAATGGACTTCAGCTTTGTGTGAGCGTGAAAGGCGAAACCAAACTTTCGAAAGGATTTGGGTTGGCTGATGTTGAAAATAATCTGCCTGTAACCACGGCTACCAAGTTCAGGATCAATAGCGTTTCTAAAGCAGTCACCTCAGTCGCGCTGATAAAATTGACGTCTGAGAATAAATTGGATCTCGATGCACCAATCCAAAAGTATGTCCCTTCCTTTCCTGAAAAGAAATATATAATCACTACTCGTCAGTTGGCTGGGCATTTGGGAGGCATTCGTGATTATTATGGGAATATGAGTGACTTGCGTGACCTTGTTAGGAACGAGCATTACCATAATTCAACAGACGCAATTAAGATTTTTGAAAATGATAGTCTGGTTTATAAACCAGGTGATCGGTTTCATTATTCAAGTTTTGGATGGAATTTAATTGGAGCTGTGATCGAGGGGGCAAGTGGCCAAAAATACCTGGATTATATGGAGCAAACTATCTGGAAGCCTGTCGGCATGCTCAACACGTGCAGACGATAACACGAAAAACATTTCCAACAGAAGCAAATTCTATGATGCAGCCGGAGGTGAAAATAATTATGGCGATTTTAGTCATATGTACTCAGGCGGTGGTCTTTTGTCAACCACAGAAGATTTGATGAAGTATGGAAATGCATTGCTTCACGGAAACTTACTAGACTCAACCCTTTCCAAAGAGCTATTTAAAACCCAATATACTTCAGATGGAAAAGCAACGGGTTATGGAATGGGTTGGTATGTGGGCAAGGACAAAAACGGTCACCGCATTTGGTACCATTCAGGTGATATGCTGAGCAGCAGTTCGTATTTGATCTTGTATCCTGATGATGATATTGTAATTGCTTATCTGGCCAATTCGCAAGAAGGAGTTTTGTTTGATGTGCAGAAGATTGGAGAGATTTTTTATTCTTTCAAGGAATCTGCGCGCTAATCCTATTCAGGGGCCCTTAGGTGGTGCAGGAGCGCAAGGAAGTGGACTGCATGCATCATAGAATTTCCAAGTCCAGGCATGGCCACTTATTTTATTTTTTTCATTGCTCGAGTTCACTTCGTTTCAAATTGTCTCACCAGTTTAAAAAAATAAATGAAGATGATTTCATGCTCATAATTTAACCAAAAATATACGTAACCATTTTGGTAACATTTTATATCTTTGCAACGTGAGAGTTGTTGCTGTAAAAACACTTAAAAAGTATATCGAAGTCTTTCCTAAAGCAAAACAGTCAATATTATCCTGGTATGAGGAAGCAGAAAAAGCGAATTGGAACAGTCCAAATGAATTAAAAGAGCAGTATCATCACAGCTCCATAGTATCAGAAAAGCGAGTGGTCTTTAATATTCATGGAAACTCTTTTCGGTTGGCGGTGGATATTGAATTCCGATTAAAAATAATTTTTGTGGTTTGGGACTCATTCACAATACGACAAAATGGACATTAAAAAATTAAGCTATGATAAAGCCAATAAAAAGTAATTCGCAGTACGAAGCCGCTTTAAGCCGGATATATCTGTTGATGCAAAAGGACGTGCGCGCAAACTCACCAGAATCTGATGAAATTGAAGTCTTATCTGTATTAGTAAAAGAATACGAAAACGTCCACTTTCCCATGCCAAAGCCTAACCCCTTGGAAGCTATAAAATTCAGGATGGAACAAAAGGGAATGACAGAAGGAGAATTATCTGAAATACTCGGGCACAGATCACGCAAATCTGAAATACTTTCCGGCAAAAGAAAGTTGAGTTTGAGCATGATCCGAAAGTTGAATGAAATATTGAATATCCCTGCTGAAGTTTTAATACAATCATATTAGTCCGGGGCACTTTGAGTCCTTTCAATTTTTAAAACCGTGAATATAAAATCCCGTCTTCCTGAAGTTGGCACTTCTATTTTCACCGTGATGTCGCGTATGGCACTGGAGCATAGTGCCATCAACCTTTCGCAAGGATTCCCTGATTTTCCGGTATCAGAGAAATTGATCGACCTGATTCATCAAAAAATGAAAGAGGGCAACAATCAATATGCTCCGATGGCAGGAACTCCAATGTTGCGCAAAGCGATAGCCGAGGTGATTGAGAAAACCTATCAGCGACCAACTGATTTCGAAACGGAGATCACCATAACGGCAGGAGGCACAGAAGCGATCTTTGCCACCATTGCGGCTATAATCGGTTCAGGTGATGAGGTAATTTTGTTTGACCCCGCCTATGATTCCTACGATCCCGCCATCCGCTTGAACGGGGGTGTCCCAATCCACTTAAATTTATTGCCTCCCGATTTTGCGATTGATTGGAACGCGGTGAAAAGCAAAATCACTTCACGAACGCGAATGATTTTGATTAACACACCTCATAATCCTACTGGTGCAGTGTTAAGTGAATCGGATATGAGAATATTGGAGACATTGGCCATAGAACATGATCTCATTGTTCTCAGTGACGAAGTGTATGAGCGGATCATTTTCGAAAATAAAAAACACGAAAGCGTATTGAGCTATCCGTTGCTTAAAGAAAGAAGCATTGCCGTTTTTTCTTTTGGGAAGACATTTCATGCTACCGGATGGAAGGTCGGTTATGCAGTAGCTTCTGAGCCGCTCACCAAAGAAATCAGAAAGGCACATCAATTTATCACCTTCAGCGTGAACACACCGGTGCAATTGGCCTTGGCGGAATATTTGGGCGATCCGGAGAATTACCTTCACCTCGGAAAATTCTATCAACAAAAAAGGGACTTCTTTTTGAGTGAAATAAAAGGCTCTTCATTAAAACCTTTGCCCTGTTTTGGAAGTTATTTTCAATTGCTTTCCTATGAAGGGGTTTCTAAAAAGTCAGATGCCGAAATGACGGAATGGATGACCAAAGAAATGAAACTGGCTCCAATTCCAGTTTCTGCTTTTTACAAAGACAAATCCGATCATCAATTATTGCGCTTTTGCTTTGCCAAGGGAGAAGATACCTTGCAGAAATCAGGGAAAATTTTGAAAAACATCTAGACCTTTGCAAGGTACATCGAGAAATCAATTCTGTGCTTTTAGGTGCTGGCTAATGCGCCATCGGTAAATCAATCTTAAGCAATTCGTATTTCAACAACCCACGAAGGTTAATGTCTTCATCCAGTTCAGGCCAATGAATTTCCGTCCCTTCATTTTCAAAATTTTGTACTTGCGAGAAAGAAGCTTTGGCTAAAAACTTAAAGTCGGATAAAGGCCTTTTAATAATCTTTTTACTGTTTAATAAAACCACAATCAGGTCAAGTTCTTTATCAAACCAAACTGATTTAATGCGTAATCCTTCTTCAAAAACTAATCGGTCTAAAGGATCCGTGGCTGGTATATTTACAATTTCGTCATCCAAAATGCTCATTCCATTTTTCAATAAAAAGCGCTCGGTTAAGCTCTAAAATTTCGTTAATCTTTCATCTTTCAGGAACCGTAAACCATACAAATAACTGAATTTATTTAAAGGTAGCAGCCAAATCTTGCCATTTGCATTTCCCTTTTTTACGTGAATGTGAACGGGTTCCGTTCCTTCTCCCGAGAAAAAATAAAACCTGAATCCTTCTAAAACTAAAACAGTTGGTATTAGGTTGTAAAAATTAGTAAAAGATTCCCTAAGTCCTATGGATTAACCTGCCCATTCGTTTTCTTTGTAGTCTGTTTCAATAGCCATGCAGGACTTAAAAATTACTCTTATTCAATCTGATCTCCATTGGGAGGACATTGGGGCTAATTTGGCCATGTTTGAGGAGAAAATCTGGCAGATTGGACAATCCACTGACGTCATTGTTTTGCCTGAGATGTTCACCACCGGGTTTAGCATGAAAGCCAGCAAGCTGGGCGAAATGATGAACCTTCGCACCTTCAAGTGGATGAAACAAATGGCCGACCAAACGGGGGCCTTGATTTTAGGAAGTTTTATCGCCCACGTTCATGAGCGTTATTACAACCGCCTTTTGTGGATGGAACCAGGGGGCAATTTCAAAACATACGATAAACGCCACCTGTTCCGCATGGCCGAGGAGCAAACCGTATATGCTCAAGGTGAAAGCTTATTGATCGGCCATTGGAAGGGCTGGAGAATTTGCCCGCTTATTTGTTATGATCTTCGATTTCCCGTTTGGAGCCGCAACCGCTGGAACGCCTCACTTAATAAATCTACTTACGATTTATTAATTTATGTGGCTAACTGGCCGCAGGTTAGATCAACTGCATGGGAAACCCTACTCCGTGCCAGGGCCATCGAAAACTTAAGTTATTGCGTTGGTGTAAACCGCGTAGGAACTGATGGAAATGGTGTTGAACACAACGGACTCAGCTCCATCGTTGGGCCAAAGGGCGATACCATATTTTCAGTGGAAGGCGTGGAGACCATAAAGACCATAGAACTCAGCGCTCACGCACTGGAAGCTTACCGCGATCGCTTTCCGGCCCTACTCGATGCAGATGACTTTACAATCGAAGCAGAAATTTTTGAGGAAAAAGATTTTCTGAGCTGAAATAACCCCCACAGACTATTCATTACTTAACTGCAAGATGGTTTTTAAAAGGTATAGAATAGCCTAAATCGTAAACCATAGTATAGTTCTTCTTTTTTATAGATAACCGGGGATAGCTGAGGGCTAACATAACCTGAAAATTCAGGAGACTTTTTTGTTGATGAAGGTATTGATTCGACTGTATCGGTTTTTTAACATTCTCAGCTTGGATGTAGCAGTAGGTTCGGTGATAAGCGCAGCGTTTTTTGCCCGTATTTTTCATGCCCCTATTTTGCCGCAAGGACTTATTGCCCTTGGAGTAACGGTATGGATTATTTATACAGCCGATCATTTAGTGGACGTTCAAAAAATGCAGCAGATAGCTTCCACAAAACGGCATCAGTTTCATCAAAAGCATTTTAAGGTGCTCATAGTGATGACACTTGTCGTTTTTTTTGTTGACATGGTGGAGATTTGCTTCATCAATAAGGTGCTGATTGTCGAAGGCTTGTGGTTATCTATCGTTGTTGCCATTTATTTTCTGGTTCAACAACGACTTGGATTTTTGAAAGAGCTCGTTGGTGCTTTGCTCTATACTTCGGGGATTTTACTGATCCCTTTTTCTGTGAAAATAGTTTTATCCCCAATAGCCATTGTTTTGATCCTCCAATTCGTTCTTACAGCATTGATCAACTTGCTTCTATTTTCCTGGATGGATCATTCGCATGACGAAATGGACAGACACCGATCGTTACCCACTACTTTCGGAAAAAAGACCGCGAGTAATATTCTGGTGTTTTTGTTTGTGACCCAGGCACTCCTTTTAATTACTAGTATGTTTTTATTTACGATCAACAAAGCTCCGCTACTTATTCTCTTTTTAATGAATGTATTTCTCCTCTTAATTTTTTTAAGGAAGAATTTTTTTGAAAAGGAGGATCGATATCGGCTGTTGGGTGATGCGGTATTCCTGTTGCCTTTACTTTACTTTTTGTTTTAGAAAATGACTTTGAATGACTTTGATCGAATCGCTTCGGTTTATGATCTTCTGGCGAGGCTTGTTTTCGGAAAAAGCATGGTAAAGGCGCAAATCCATTTTCTACCTAAGATTCCGGCACACGCCAAGGTGTTAATTTTAGGTGGTGGCACCGGTTGGATTTTGACCGAACTGTTTAGGATGAATCCATTGTGTAAAGTTTGGTATGTGGAAGCGTCTGCAAAAATGCTCGCACTTTCAAGAAAGCGGGTGAATGACGAATGGCCGGTTAAATTTATTCATGGAACGGAAGAAAATATCCCCTTGTCAATGGATTTTGATGTCGTCATCACAAACTTTTATTTGGATTTGTTCAATGAGAATGCCTTAAATGAGGTAGTGGTCAGAATAAAATCTGCTTTGAATGTAAATTCAATCTGGATCGCAACTGATTTTGTGAATAATCAAAAATTATGGCAACGTGTAACCCTCCGCATAATGTATTTGTTCTTCCAATTAGCTTGTAACATTGAATCGACTCAATTGCCAGCCTGGAAAACGGCAATTCAAAAGACAAAATATAAAAAGGAAGAAATCAAATCTTTTTATGGGGCTTTTATAGAAACGGTTTGGTTCACTAATTGAAAATTTGCGAGCCTCACCAGATACAGTTTGCTTCTTATTTTATCCCTTTTTGTAGGATTTCATTCCTTCTGCGAAGGCCTTCCTACTGCGGGCTTCGTAGGTGTCTTTCTCCCCCAACATGACCTGTGATTTGTTTTCAATAAGGCGAAAAGAGAATGAGGCGAGTTCTCCGGTTTGGGCACAGATGGCATGAACTTTTGTAACAAATTCGGCAACGGCCAGCAAGTTGGGCATGGGGCCAAAAGGTTTTCCTTCGTAGTCCATATCCAGGCCGGCCACAATCACGCGCTTACCCTGGTTGGCAAGCACATTGCAAACATCAACAATCGAGTCATCAAAAAATTGAGCCTCATCGATCCCCACGACTTCGCAATTCCCAGCGAGCAGCAATATATCGCCCGCAAAATTCACCGGAGTTGATCGTATTTCACGATCACTGTGAGAGACAATTTTTTCTTCGTGATAACGCTTGTCGATACCAGGCTTAAAGATCTCTACTTTTTGTTTGGCGATCAGGGCGCGATTCAACCTACGGATCAGTTCTTCGGTTTTTCCCGAAAACATGCATCCACAGATCACTTCGATCCATCCGGCTTTTTCTTTGCCACCTAAATGGGGTTCTACAAACATAACGCAAGATAAGATTTAACCTTCTCTTAAATCTCCTGATCCCTTCTTTTCTTGATTGATCAGTGCTGGTTGTTAGGTATGCCTGGAATTTGTTTGGCTGAATGATCTATTCAAGTCATCATTTTTACAGCCAATCTTGATTGTTTATCTTTACCCATTCACACTAACAGCATGGATGAAAAAATAAGTATAAGAGCAATTGAGCAGTATAGCAATTCGTTTGCATCCAAATTGGCCAGCACTTTTTTTCAGAAAAAGGAAAAAATAACAGGGCCAGAGATCCTCGCCTTGTGCGAAATCAAGCAAGTAAATTTATTGGTGATTAAAGAACTGATGGATCGCTGGAATCGGGAAAGTGAGAAATGGAAAAGTACTTTCTTTGATTATGAGGCGCCCGAGGTAAAGCAAGCCATGGCCCAATTCAAGAATACCCTCTCCAATCAAATAGCGGTTTCTAAAACTGATTTTCTGCCACTCTTAGAGACAGCCGTTTCAAAAACCTTATTTTTATTACTGGCTCCTTACGATTTCTATTCCAACGTACTTGACTTGAAGGGAAAAGGGCTGTTAAAAGTAGAGGAATTGAAAAATGAAACGAGGTATTTAAAAATAAATAAGGCGCCACTCGAGAAATTAGTAGAAAAACTGGAACAAAAAAAAGCAGATTTGATTACGGGCAACGAGGCATTTGCTATGCTCGATCACATTTTGGAAGAGGTCAATTTTACCCCTGAAGATATTGAAAGCTATGTTGCTGCTTTTTCAAAATGGGTGCCCCTCAATCTGGATGAACTTTTGGAGGCGCACGTAGCGATGAAAACACCACCTTTACCCCAGGAGCCGGCTAGCGCATCCGCACCAATCAGCACACCTGTGGCCTCGAGCAAAAATGAATTCAGAATCAAGGACAGCCTTACCGTTAATCAAAAGTTTATGTTCACCAAGATTCTTTTTTTTGGTGATTTTGAAATCTTCTCTGAGGCTATCGATCGGTTTGATCAGTTTGATAACTTAGGTCAAGCCATCAAACACATTGAAGAAAACTACCCTCAATGGGATAGGGAAAGTGAAGAGTATGAAGAGTTTTTCGCTGTCGTGCAAAGGAAGTTCAGCAGGCAAGCATAAATGTCTTTAGCATAAAAAATCCGGATGATCACCGGATTTTTTATTGAATAATAATGGAATTTGAGTTTAAATCTACGATCCGCACGCTTCACACGCATCGGGATTGTCAAGCGAGCAAGCCATGTCTGCGAGTTTTTGCTCATAGGGAATAGCTTGTTGGGCTATAGAGGTAGGTGCGGTAGAAGTGGTCGATCCCATCGCGGCAAGGGTAGCAGCCGTAGCTTCAACGGGTTTCGCTTCATGTACCGTTTTGTCGAGTGTAAATTTAATGGCGTCAGCAGCGGCCGTAGAACGCAAATAATACATCCCCGTTTTCAACCCTTTTTTCCAGGCATAAAAATGCATGGAAGTAAGCTTTCCAAAATTCGGGTTGGTCAAGTGTATATTCAGGCTTTGCGATTGGCAGATATACGCACCCCGGTCTGCACTCATGTCAATGATGGCCTTCTGAGGAATTTCCCAAACGGTTCTGTAAATATCTTTGATGTGCTGTGGAATTTCAGCAATACCCTGGATGGATCCGTTGGCAGCAACCAATTTTTGCCGCATCGTCTCACTCCAAAGGCCAAGGCTGATCAAATCCTTCATCAGGTGTTTGTTGGCAATGATAAATTCGCCAGACAAAGTCCTGCGGGTGTAAATGTTTGATGTGTATGGTTCAAAACATTCGTTGTTGCCAAGAATCTGTGACGTTGAGGCAGTCGGCATCGGAGCAAGAAGTAACGAATTGCGAACTCCGTTCTGTTTTACTTCGCGCTTCAATTTATCCCAATCCCAGCGGCCACTGTCGGGGGTTACTCCCCACATGTCAAACTGGAATATTCCTTTTGATACGGGTGAGCCCTTGAACGTTTCGTAAGAGCCGAGTTCCTTGGCTAATTCCATGGAAGCTTCCATGGCCGCAAAGTAGATGGTTTCGTGGATATCCTTGTTCAAACCACGCGCTTCAACTGAATCGAAAGGCATGCGAAGCAAAATGAACGCATCGGCCAGGCCTTGTACGCCAATGCCGATCGGGCGGTGACGCATATTGCTTTTGCGGGCTTCTTCTACGGGGTAGTAATTGACATCAATCACCTTGTTGAGGTTGCGCGTGATCACTTTAGTGATTTTGTACAACTCTTGATGATCGAATTTCCCTTCCTCGGTGACAAATTTTGGCAACGCGATGGAAGCCAGGTTACAAACGGCTACTTCATCCGGTGCAGTGTATTCAATAATTTCGGTACACAAATTACTTGACTTGATCGTGCCAAGATGCTTCTGGTTTGATTTTTTGTTGGCTGCGTCTTTGTAAAGCATGTAGGGCGTACCCGTTTCAATCTGCGCTTCCAAGATTTCAAACCAAAGGTCTTGCGCTTTTATTTGTTTGCGGAACTTTCCTTCCTTCTCGTATTTTTCATAGAGGCGCTCAAACTCATCGCCATAGCAGTCGGCCAAGCCGGGTGCCTCATTAGGGCAGAACAGCGACCACATCTCGTTGTTCTCGATGCGTTTCATGAACAGGTCGGGTATCCACATGGCATAGAATAAATCGCGCGCACGCAATTCTTCTTTACCATGGTTTTTCTTCAGTTCAAGAAAATCGAAAATATCGGCATGCCAGGGCTCCAAGTAAATAGCAAAACTTCCTTTTCTCTTCCCGCCTCCCTGATCTACATAACGAGCGGTCATGTCAAAATTGCGCAACATAGGTACGATACCGTTGGATGTGCCACCCGTACCTTTAATATAGGAACCTTTCGCACGCACATTGTGTATGCTCAGGCCAATGCCTCCGGCAGACTGAGAAATTTTTGCCGTTTGTTTTAGGGTATCGTAAATCCCATCAATGCTATCATCTTTCATGGTTAACAAAAAGCACGAAGAAAGTTGAGGTTTAGGGGTGCCCGCATTGAATAGGGTAGGTGTGGCGTGGGTAAACCACTTCTCGGATAATAAATTATAAGTCTCGATGGCCGCAGGAATATCATTTCCATGAATACCTACCGCTACGCGCATGAGCAAGTGTTGTGGACGCTCCACCACTTTGCCATCAATTTTCATGAGATACGACCGCTCTAACGTGCGAAAACCAAAGTAATCGTAACCGAAGTCCCGATCATAGATAATGGCTTCATCTAATTCGGCAGCATTTTCATGAATGGTTTTCCAGGTTTCTTTAGAGATCAGCGGTGCATTTTGCCCCGTCTTCGGGTCTACATAATTGTAAAGCCGTTTCATGGTGTTTGAAAACGACTTGCTGGTGACTTTGTGCAAATTGCTCACCGCGATACGAGCGGAGAGCTTGGCAAAGTCAGGATGCCGAGTGGTCATGGTGGCGGCAATTTCTGCCGCCAGGTTATCAAGTTCTGAAGTGGAGACGCCATCATACAGACCATTGATTACTTTCATCGCCAATTCTACCGGGTTGACAAATTTGGGATCTAAACCATAGCAGAGTTTTTCAATACGGGCGGTAATTTTATCGAACTTAACAGACTCCCTGTGTCCGTCACGCTTTAATACGAGCATTGCTTAAGTGGGTTGTTTGGTGAAAAGTTTAAAAAATGTAGTTCCAATGTAATTAAAATTCTTCGTTCAATGAAAACTTTGGAGATGTTTCTTTGTCCATACTTTTCATTACGCCTGCCTTTTGGTATTCGGCCACTCTTTTTTCAAAGAAATTGGTTTTTCCGCGCAGTGAAATCATTTCCATAAAATCAAACGGGTTGGTGGCATTGTATATTTTCTTGCCAATCAATTCGTTGATTAATCGATCGGCTACAAACTCAATGTACTGGCGCATTTGTTCAGCGTTCATGCCAATCAAATTTACGGGTAAGGCATCGGTCACAAACTCCTTTTCGATTTCCACGGCATCGCGGATGATTTCAATTACGCGTTCCTCCGGTAATTTACCAATCACATGTTGGGTGTAAAGATGGCAGGCAAAATCGCAATGAAGCCCTTCATCGCGCGAGATCAACTCATTAGAAAACGTCAGGCCGGGCATAAGGCCACGTTTCTTCAACCAGAAAATGGAACAGAAAGAACCGGAGAAGAAAATCCCTTCCACTGCAGCAAACGCAACCAACCGCTCTTGAAAATTTCCTTGATCGATCCAACGCAAGGCCCAGTCTGCTTTTTTCTTCACGCAATCCATGGTTTCAACGGCATGAAACAGCTTGTCTTTCTCTTTGGCATCTTTTACATAGGTGTCAATCAACAACGAATAAGTTTCTGAGTGGATGTTTTCAATGGCAATCTGGAAGCCGTAAAAAAACTTTGCTTCTGTGTACTGCACCTCAGAAATGAAGTGTTCGGCCAAGTTTTCGTTTACGATACCATCGCTGGCAGCGAAAAAAGCTAAAACATGGGTGATGAAATGACGTTCGCCATCGTTGAGGTTGGCCCAATCTTTAAGGTCGTGGCTTAGGTCAATTTCCTCAGCAGTCCAAAAGCTGGCCTCTGCCTGTTTGTAAAATTTCCAAATATCGTGGTGGCGGATAGGGAACAGAACGAAACGGTCTTTGTTTTCTTTAAGGATGGGTTCTTGTAAAGGTGTACTCATAGTAATAAATAGGTTTTGAACGGCCTAGAAGACTTTTTACAAAGTCAACGTGTCCATTGAGATTTTTAGGTTTATATTTTGACGAATTTTTTAGTGGGTATCCCTCCTAAAAATACCAACTAACAAATATTCTAAATGCAGCATCAAATTCAAAGGGACGAAATCGAGTTTGCCTACCTGGAAAAGTTATCAACACCTTTTGATAATTTAAAATCAGTTCACTGTCATGGACTTAGCAACCGATTGAAAAGTGAATACTTAATAAAACTTTTTTTGAATTTTTTTTCAAGAATTTTTCTGAGGTAATTTTAGCTTTATCAAATCGCCTTTTCAGACCTAATGCTTCCGAAATAGTAGGGACTCCACACTTAACTTCGGGCTGGATGCAGTAAATATATCTTTTGGGAGGATTTGTGAGGTAAATAAAGTCAAAAAACTTAGTCCTAAGTTGCTGGTTTACCTTCGATGGAGGTTTTGCAACACTTTACCGAGTAAAAGGATTTCAATATTTTAGATTTCCAGCAGATCTAAATCCAACTTTTTTTAGAAAAGGAGCGATTTCAAGTTGAAATCAATGGTTTTTTTAGTTCGCGCCACTTGTTTTATATGGCGTTAGCGCTATCTTTGCACTCCAATTTTTAAAGGAGAAATCATGTACGCTATAGTCGATATTGCTGGTCAGCAGTACAAAGTTGCTAAAGACCAATATGTTTATGCACCCAAAATGGATGGCGAAGCAGGCACTGCTGTGAGTTTTGACAAAGTGCTTTTGATGGACAACGGAAAAGGCGTTGAGGTTGGCTCTCCCCTGATTAATGGTGCGAAAGTTTCGGGTAAAATCATGGAGCATGTGAAAGGAGACAAGGTGATTATCTTTAAAAAGAAAAGGCGCAAAGGCTATGCGGTAAAAAATGGCCATCGTCAGCAATACACGAAAGTACAAATTGAAAGTATTGGTTAAACCTGATTCAAGATTGCAAATTCAATATTCAAAATTTGCAATTTCTGGAGCTTACATATGTAATATTAAATTTTGAATTTTGAATTAAAGTTATGGCACACAAGAAGGGCGAAGGTAAAGTAAAGAACGGCAGGGAATCAGAGAGCAAACGCTTGGGCATTAAAGTTTTTGGTGGGCAAAAGGTGATTGCCGGAAACATTATTGTTCGCCAACGGGGCACAAAGCACCACCCCGGAAAAAATGTTGGTATTGGCAAAGACCATACTTTGTTTGCGCTTACACCTGGTACGGTTTTATTTAAAAAAGGCCGAGCTGATCGCTCGTTTGTATCGGTTGTTGCGGAAGCCTAAAATCAAAAAAATCTTTTTAAAAAGCTGCCTCCAAAAGGGCAGTTTTTTTATGTCCAAAAAAATTCCTGCAATCGTTTGTATATCGTCTATTTTTAATGTTGTAGCTCGTATTAGGTTAATAAATTATTTTAGTTAAATGGCATTTTTTGGCCTGAAAATCAATACTTCGAAATAAAATTTTGTAATTTTTGTGATTACTTACTAATAATTGTTAGTTAATTATCTACCCGGAACTTTGTTTTATATTTTTTTGCCATAAATTGCGCTACTTAATTAATTAACATAACCTTAACCTAACCTATGAAGAAGTTTTTATTAATGTGCTTCTCATTCTGTTTCGCGATCAGTGTATGGGCGCAAGACAGGGTGGTAACGGGAAGGCTTACCTCTAAAGAAGATGGTACAGCCTTGCCTGGCGTGAATGTTGTTGTAAAGGGTACAACAAATGGAACGGTAACTGACTCCAACGGTAATTACAGTTTGTCAGTACCTTCTTCCGGAGCTACGCTCATCTTTTCTTTTATCGGATTGGAATCGCAAGAAGTTGCTGTCGGTGAGCGCTCGGTATTAGATATTTCCCTCGCCTCTGACATCAAACAGCTTCAAGAAGTGATCGTCACAGTGGCTGGGGGTATCCAAGCAAAACAACGCGATCTTGGAACCTTCAACACGGTTGTAGATCCTCAACTTCTCACTCCAGGAAAGGCGGTGAATATTGCACAAGGATTGCAAGGAAAAGTTGCTGGTCTGCAAATTAACTTGACGGGCAGCGGAGTAAATCCTAATTTTAGTATTGTCCTTAGGGGTGCGCGCTCCTTGACAGGAAATAACCAGGCCTTGATTGTGCTGGATGGTACTATTGTTCCGAATTCGGTTTTACAGAACCTGAACATGAACGATATTGAATCCATCAATATCCAAAATGGTGCTGGTGCGGCTGCCATCTATGGCTCACAGGCCTCCAATGGGGTAATGATGATTACCACAAAAAAGGGAAGAAGTGGGAAAGTGGAAATTACCGCTTCGCAAAATACCCAATTTCAACAAGTTGCCTTCTTGCCAAAATTTCAACAAGGATTTGGTGCCGGTGGCTCGGGTTATGGCGTATCCCCAAATGGTGCAGGGTTCTTTTCTCAGTATGAGAACCAATCGTATGGCGATGCGTTTGACGGGTCAATGAGGCCTTTAGGGCCGCCACAACAGAACGGTTATCAGGAATACGCCAAGTACAGTTATGTGAAGAATGCCCACTCGAAGTTTTGGGATATTGGCCAAACTAACCAGACAGACTTGTCTTTTTCCACTGGCGATGATAAGTCTTCCCTTTTTGTTTCTGGTCAGTACGTTACGGTAACCGGCAATACCCCCGGAGATAAATTCACCCGGGCTAACTTGCGGGTGAACGGCACGCGCAAAATCAGTGATAAAGTTAAGGCTGAGTACAATGCAGTGTATGCACCTAACACCTACGACATAACTACCGCCACCGGCACGATTTATGATAACATGCTAAACATGCCAGGTAACGTTGACGTAGCTAGATATAAGAATTGGCAGGCACCTGGCTTTGGTCCGAATGCCGTAGGCAATCCCGACAATTTTTATAACCCTTGGTATGGAAACCCTTATTTCACGGCAGCTGATAATCGGCAAAAGACCAACAATAATTATTTAACGGGCAACTTGAAAATCGATTTCGAACCGATTAAGGGGCTAGTGTTTACAGCACGGCAGGGAATTACAAGTACAATCCAAACTTCAAAGTCGACAACGGCAGCATACAACTATTCAGACTATGCACAGCATACGTGGAATAGCGCGAAAGTGAACATTCCAGGTACTGATCAGGAATCCCTAAGCTCAACGATAACAGCAATTTCAGATTTCTTTGGCCAGTATAAAAAGTCATTTGGCGATTTCCATTTAAATGTTTTGGCAGGATCGCAGTTGATTGCCAACAATGGAAAGTACATGACTACTTATATTGGCGGAATGGTGGTGCCCGGATTGTTTAACCTTAGCAATGGCACAGGAAACCCTACTTATAGTGAAGTTGATTATGTAACGCATCTGGTGGGTGCGTATGGACGGGTTTCCTTAAACTATAAAGATTTCCTTACCGTTACAGGCACAGGTCGAAATGACTGGGACTCCCGGCTCAACAAGAGTAACCGGTCGTTCTTCTATCCATCGGCAGAAGTTGCTGCCGTACTGAGCGATGCGTTTCCTTCAATCAAGGACAACAGCGTTATTAACTTCTTAAAAGTACGCGGAGCTATTTCGAAGGTTGGGCAGGTAAACATCGGAAGTAATATTACGCAAGGGGGAACATCGTATAATGTGAATGGAGCCTACAAGACCTTGCCGGTATTTGACAGTAATGCCAGCAATGGTTTATCAAATGGATTTCCCTATGGATCCACCGCGGGTCTTTCTTTGAATAACGGCTTGGTTTCGAATAACCTTAAACCTGAGTTTACGAGCCAATACGAATTTGGAGTTGACGCAAACCTTTGGCGAGACAAAATCGTAACGAGCGTGACCTGGTACAATTCACAAACTACCAATCAGACCATTACGACATCAGTATCAAACTCTACCGGCTTTAGTTCTCTTTTGACCAACATTGGTGCTACGGCAAGCAGCGGTCTTGAAACCAATTTTCATATTACACCAATTAAAACGGCTGATTGGACGGTAACCGTAGGTGGAAACTACACCTATTTAGTGAATACGGTTAAAAACATTTCAGCTCAAGTGCCCGCTGTTATATTGCAAACCTCTAGCAATGGGGCCATAGCGGTTTCATCTGCCGTTGCCGGAAAGCCTTTTCCGGTAATAATGGGAACGGATTACACACGGAATGCACAGGGGAAGGTAATTGTGGATGCCGTTACCGGTTTACCAACCGTTAACCCTAATAACGTGATCCTTGGAAATGCGACCCCCAGAAACCGTATTGGGGCAGATGCCGTGGTCACTTATAAGTCGTTCCGGTTTTCTATTTTATTCGCCTACCGTGGCCAATACAGTGTTTATAATGGTATAGGACAAAATTTGGATTGGTCTGGTGCCGGCTATAGAAATGCCGTTTATGATCGCAAGAGTTTTGTATTCCCTAACTCGGTGATACAAAATGCCGATGGAACATTTACTGATAACAAAACCGTGGCCATTGTCAATGGAAATGGTAACAATGGTTTCTGGTCAGACGGTATTAACAGGAACACCTCCTCTAACTACATGTCATCGGGCAATTTTATTAAGCTCCGTGAGGTTTCACTTTCGTATGATTTGTCATCCCTGGTTTCAAAAATGGGATCTAAGTTTATAAAAGGAGGGTCAATCAGTGTTCAAGGACGTAATCTCTTTTTGTGGATGGCTAAGGGTAACTATTATACTGATCCGGAGTATAACGCCGGGGCGAGCTTAACCAATAGCCAGGCTACCAACGGAATGGGCTTGAATGACGCTACGGCAACGCCCCCTGCACGATACTTTGGGGGAACTCTTTCCCTGAAATTCTAATGCTTTCGTTAAAGTAACAATACGAATTAAGAACATTAATCATTTTTGAAAATGAAAAAAATAACAATATTAATCTTCTCGATGCTGGCCATGATTGGAGTTGGCTGCACCAATTATTTGGATATAAATACTAATCCAAATCAGGCCGTGACGGCTACGCCGGGTTTGGTTTTACCACAGGCGTTGGTCGCCACTGCCCTTAATTTGAATGGCCCGACCAATGGTGCAAGTGACTACAACTCCTACGGTGCTCAGCTTGGCGGCTATGCCGCCAACGCTGGTGGTTACGGCGGTTTTAATGAATTGGTATCCTACCGATACACCTCCGCTAATTACGCTGCACTATGGAGTGACACGTACGATAATTTGGAGGATTACCAATATATAATCAATAATACTACTGGTAGTTACCCTAATCTTTATTACAACGCAGTGGCTACCATCATGCGCGTGTATAACTTTCAGTTGTTGGTGGATACCTATAATGATGTTCCCTATAGCCAGGCCTTGCAAGGTTCTGCAAATTTGGCACCAGCCTATGATAAGGGAGCTACTATTTATGCAGGTTTAGCGGTGGAACTGGATTCGGCCATGGCAAGGATTAATAAAGGGCTGTCTGCTACAGTATCCCCTACGCCCATCGCGAGTGCTGATGCGCTTTTTGGTGGAAACATGACTTCATGGCTTCAGTTGGCGAACACCATCAAATTAAGGCTCGTTATTCGTGGTGGAAGTAAGGTCACGTTTGCCAATACTTCTTTTGACCCCATGGGTTTTCTTACTACTGATGCACTGATTAACCCATCGAACACAGGTGGTACGGGATTTGCCAGAGATAACAATCGGCAAAATCCTGCGTGGAATACCTATGGCTGGACCTATCAGGGTGCCGCTGCCAGAAAATCTTGGATCCCCACTACCTGGATGATGAGTTTCTATAATGGAAAGAAACTGACAGACTATGCTAGAGGTTTGGTCTGTTATTATCATTTTAAGCGCAAAAGTTTTGGGGTTACCGTTTATGGCGACAGCATTTCTAACCAACTCGGTGACGAAAGCAATACCAACCCAGCCTGCCCTAGTGGAAGTTTCTGGTATTCGGGCACCAATAGAACCGGAACGGCAGCAGGAAATTCAGTTGGTATTTTAAAAGGTCCCACGGCAGGTGTACCCATGTTTACGGCCGCTGAGAGTTATTTTCTTCAAGCTGAAGCCGCTGTTATTGGCCTTGCCATTCCGGGGGGCGCTGGACCTAGCGCCAGCTTTAATAATGGCATTGTGGCCTCCTTTAATTATTTGTACCAGATGCCTAATGGCACGGTAGTTGGCGACCCTGCGGGAGATGCGGCAACGTATATCGCGAATAATGCCGGGAATTATCTGGTTGATTTTACGGCAGCGAATACCACCGATAAGCAGCTTGAAGCGATAATTACACAGAAGTATATTGCCTTAAATTTTGTGGAAAGTGCGGAAGGCTGGAACGAATATAGAAGAACCGGTTACCCTAAGGTGTCGGGTACAAGCGCTACTACTACCTTTGCATCCATTGTTTCGCAAAGCACACGCCCTGATCGGTTGCCCGCCAGAATATTGTATCCTTCTACCGAGACAACTTATAATCCAGCTAATGTGCCGCAAGGCATAGATGTATTCAACTCTACTATCTTTTGGGCTAAATAAATCCAACAACTATGACACGAAAACTAATAATAAAAATATCGGTCTTTATTGGGGTGGTGCTTTCGATATCATCATGCCTACTTGAGGGCAATCAACTAAATTTGCCTCCCGGAGGAGGAGGAGGATCATTTCTTTTAATGACCTATAACACCGGAGCGAATTCTGCGAATACAAATTCAGGGATATCACCTACTGCTTTCTCGAACTGTGCCTTATCATTTCCAGCAACCCACAAGCTGGATTCCGCCAACTTTGCGGTAACCCTTCAGGGCCCGGTGCTGAGCAAGGATGTAACGGTGACCATTAAAATCGATAATAGCAGGTTACTTGATAATTTTGCTACGGACTCGATTCCGTATGTGGCTTTGCCTGATTCTACCTATAGCTTTTCAAGCTTAACGGGTGTAATTAAAGCAGGAAAAACGTATGCTCAGTTCACGTTGTATATCAAGCCCAACAAAATCAATGCAGCGGATAATTTTATGTTGCCCATCACCGCTACCAATGACAGTAATTTGCCGATAGCAACCAATTATCAAACTATCTACATTCATGCGATTGGTAACCCAATAGCGGGTGGATACACTTGGAACTTTACCCGGTGTAGTACTCCTGATTGTGCTAATGGACCTGACGGGACTTCATTTTCGGGTGCCAGTACCATCTTCTCACCAGTTAATCCTACTACGGTTAGGGTTCCGACGGGATACTATACGCAGCCTAGTTATATTATCACTTTCACCAACACGGGCGGTGTATTGAGCAACTTTCAAGCAATAATTGATCCGGTTGCGGTGGCCAATGACTGGACGCCTGTCGGGGTGACTATTGCTAGTGGCCCAACTATTTTAGTGGAAAACAACAACACTAAATTTACTTTACATTACACGACTGCAACAAGAAATTGTACGGACGTGTATATTAAAAACTAGGCGGTGTAAAGTTTAAATCTTAATTTAACTATTATGTATAAAACAAAATTCAAATTTTTAATAGCAATAGGCGTTACTTTGCTATTCGCCACCTGTACTAAATTAGAGACGATCTCTGTAAACACCAATATTTTTGGTACCGCGGTGGATTTATCGGGATCTACACTTTCAGCAGATCAGTTAACATCCGTTGTCTATTTTTCCACTGATAACGGGGCCACTTTTGTGCAGTACCCAGTGCTGCAGAATGGGCAAAAGTTTATGGCAAGAGTTTTTGATACTAAATTAAAAGGTGGCGCAGGGCTGTTTTTGAGAAACACCATTTCAACTAAAGCGGATAGCCTTACTGGAATGCCATTTTTTACGATGGATTGGTCGGGTTCAGTTCCGGCACCCACCAGTGGAGGCACAACGGATACCCCAGAGTTTACCTTTAATGGAGCCAATTCAATTACCACAAAGGTGACAAACACCTATTGCGCTTTTAATCCATCTTCATGGACGGGTGTTTGGGGCGGGGATGAAGTAGGCGCATGTTGTGGAGGTACGGATAAAAATAATATTACACAGGACTCTTCTAATCCTAATAAATTTTGGATGGATAACTTTTGGGGTGATCATGTTCCTGCGTATATAATTTTTACTCCATCAACTAATTTTCATGATCAGGTTGTAACGTTGCCCAAACAAACTACGGCTGATCCTGGTGTTGCCTCTGGCACTGGAACCTATGATCAATGCAGCCAAACATTCACGATTAACACAACTTATGTAGCCTTTGGAGGAACATATGTCTGGCAGTACAATTTTCATCGTTAGTTTCATTTGAGGTAAAAGATAAAGGCTGCTTAAGAGCAGCCTTTATCTTTTATATTCTTCCAAATAGTGTTTTATGAGATCCTCTCTTTCAAAACCAGACAATTAAATTTTTATAAAATCGAACAATCGCCAAAAATTTATTCTCAAAATTGCCCATGCCAATGAAAAAGTAGAAAACCTTAAACTTCAAAATGAAGTCATCAAACATATTTCGCAAAAAGAAACAGGCCTCCAAATTTCCACTTTGGTAAAGTCAATTCAAGATAAAAGAAATTTTGGAAATTGAAAATGAAAAAATAGGTCCACGAGTGGCGCGTTTACTCACATGGGTGGAAGGTCTCGTGTTGGCGGAAGTGAATCCTCATAGTCCGTTGCTTCTTGAACGATTAGGCGAATTATGCGGCAAGCTCAGCCTTCGCTTTCTGACTTTGATCACCCTGCTGCGCATCGCTTCATGAAATGGGTGCCTATTTAAAAGCCGCACTTAA